>ENA-UPTA01000997-UPTA01000997.1-activated-sludge-metagenome-genome-assembly--contig:-NODE-997-length-32323-cov-35.355182_pt1 | contig 32323 bp, 28 predicted proteins | sample MGYA00238184_ERZ773361 | MGnify/ENA primary metagenome ERZ773361 (study PRJEB29100, sample SAMN05720205) | activated sludge metagenome | isolation source: anaerobic digester from wastewater... | reverse complement strand
TCAGGCATTCCTGCTGAAAGTGGAAATCACCGTCAAAAGTGATGGAACCGTTCAAGAAGTAAAAATTCTTTCCGAAGATCGGGAGGATAAGAAAAATGAGCAATGCCTGCGGGAATCTCTGGCAAAATGGCGCTTTGCCCCTATAAAGAGCGGCCAAACGATCAAAATAATGATGACAATAAAATCAGGAGCATAGGCAAGGGGTAATCGGCGATGGGCGATAAGCGTTGAGGCACGAACCACAGGGGGGGTAAGAGCGCATATGAGCCTCCCCCCCTGACTTCTCACCCCTGCCCGCCAGTGGCATCGGCATCCATCCAGGCGGTAAAAGACTCACGGAATTCGCTGATCCGGTTGTAATCTAACTTTGCCGTAAAAACGCAAGGCATTTGCGCGGCGGCAAACAGGATATTTCCCTGAGGCTCTACCAAAGTGGAATCGCCGCTATAATCAAGATCGTTTCCGTCCTTGCCCACACGGTTGACGCCAAGAACATAGGCCTGATTTTCAACAGCTCTTGCCTGAAGCAGCAGTTTCCAGTGAGAGGCGCGTCTGGCAGGCCAGTTGGCAATAAAAATGGCAACGTCATATTGGTTTTGCTGGTTTCGGCACCAGACGGGAAAGCGCAGGTCGTAACAGATAAAAGTTTGCAGTTTCCAGCCTTTGACTTCCACGGAAAGATGACGGTTTCCCGCCGCATACACCTTGTGTTCATCCGCCATGCGAAAAAGGTGTTTTTTGTCGTAGGTTAAAATTTCGCCGTCTGGTTTTGCCCAAATCAGCCGGTTAAAATATTTCCCCTCTTCCTTGATGATGATACTTCCCAAAAGATGGGCGGATTTTTGCCTTGCTTTTGCGGCCATCCAGGAAACAGAGGCGCCATTCATGGTTTCGGCCAGCTTTTCAGCATTCAGCGTAAAACCGGTTGTCCACATCTCCGGCAGAATGATCAAATCCGTTGCTTCCACAATGCCGTCTATCTTTTGTTCCATCCTATCCAGATTAGCCGGAATGTCTTCCCAGAAAAGCTCTGTTTGAATGATCGTAATCGTCAAATCCTGCATAATTTCTCCGCCGCCGCAATCAGGGTCTCGTCTTTTTTGGCAAAGCAAAATCGCAGCGCTTTATGATCAACACCTTGGACATAAAATACTGAAGGAGGAATGGCCGCAACTTGATGTTCAGTGGTGAGTCTCTTGGCAAAACTTACATCTTTTTCATGGGTAATCGCCTCATAGGAAAGCATCTGAAAATAGGTGCCCTTGCAGGGCAGAGGCTGAAAGCGGGAGTCTTGAATCAGCTCCAAAAACAGGTCTCGTTTTTTCTGATAAAAATCCGCGAGGGTGAGGTATTTTTCTTTCTTTTCAAGAAATTCGGCATAGGCCATTTGCGTGGGCGTATGAGAGGCAAAAGTCACATACTGGTGGACTTTTTGAAACTCCGCGGAAAGCTGCTCTGGGGCAAGGCAATAGCCAATTTTCCATCCTGTGGCATGGTAAGTTTTGCCAAAGGAGCCGATCACAAAACTTTGTCGGGCAAGGTTTGGATAACGTGCCATACTTTCATGGCGATGCCCGTCAAATACGATATGTTCATACACTTCATCGGAAACAATCAGAATATTCTTATCGGCCAGGACATCGGCAAGGGAGGACATATCTTCTATCCCCAAAATGGCGCCGGTGGGATTATGAGGGAAATTCAATATCATAAGCCTTGTCCTGGAAGAAATTGCGTCTTTTACTTCGTTCCAGTCCACAGAGTAATCCGGATATTTCAGTTGCAGATAAACAGGAACTCCACCGGCAAGCAAAACGGCGGGAGCATAGGAGTCATACGCCGGTTCAAACAAAATCACTTCATCTCCGGGCTGAACCGCACAGGTGATGGCGCAAAAAATGGCTTCCGTCGCCCCGGATGTGATGGTGATTTCCGTTTCCGGATCATAGTTCGCTCCATAAAGTTCTTTTGTTTTTTCAGAAATGCGCTGCCGCAAAGACAAAACACCCTGCATGGGGGCATACTGATTATGCCCCCATGCCATGTATTTTGTAATCAGTTGAGCAAGTTCCGGATAGACATCAAAATCCGGAAACCCCTGAGATAAATTGATGGCGCCCGCATCATGGGCCAGTTTGGACATGACGCTAAAAATGGTTACGCCAACATCGGGCAGTTTGGAAGATAACGAAACCATCTGCTGTCACTTCATTTCCGCGAGCCGGTCCAAACCCTGTCCGGTTGCGCTTCGCAATAGCCCCAATGGCCTTTGAATTGGTTTCCGTTAAAAACAAGAGTTGCTCTGCCCCAATAATAACGATTATTTTTAGGCGAAGAGCAGCGGCGGTCCGATTGGTCTTCAATCCAGTAACCTTCAAAAACGTTTCCTCTCATCTCGCCGATAATCTCTCCATGGTCACCCGGATTATAGGAACCGGTAATCTGGCTTCCATTCTGCCAGAAACGGACATCTTCTTGGCTGGTTTTCCACAATCCATCAATGTTGGTTCCATATCCGGAATACCCTGAAGAACCGAAACCGGATGAATTGAAATCAATGCGTTGAACATCTGAAAAATTAATGGTTTGCGTTCGGCCATCCTTGAAAAGAATGGTCAGTGTATCCTGGGCAAAAACCGTCCCCGAACCAATCAGTCCGACCGCCAACAACATCATTCCAAAAGCTTTTTTCATGATTTGCTCTCCTTTCCTCTATGTTTGGTGTTTCATCATGCATCCTCTTCCGTTTTCATGACAAGAAACGCTTCTGATTTTTTTATTACCTCTTGCACAACCGGCTATGGAAGTCAAATGAAGTGCTCCGATCACGGCTTTTTCCGTTGGAGACCGGCAGCAATTTTTTCAATCTCCGCAATGACCTCGCCAACACTCCGACCACCGGTCAAATACTCCATAAGACGTTCACCCGTCACTGGATCGGAGGCGCTGTTGCCTGTCTGTTTCAGGATTCCGCCCAAATCCGTCCAATGCTGAATATCCTGCTGAACACTTTCCCCTTCCGCTTTGCTTCCCGCTTTTTTGCTTTGCCTTTGCAGCTCGGGGAGAAGTATCTTTTCAATCTGCTGGGAGGAAACCACAGCCCTTTTCCTTTGGTTGGCAATTAACGGCGGCTCTGCCGCCCCGTCGCGGCCGGAGGCCGGCGAAACAACCATCGGAACTTGAAACTGCCTCTGCAGATATTCCAGATCCGTTATGGCTCCCTGAGCCAGCAATTTATCCACGCCGGGAATTTCGTCCTGGCCCGGCTCCCGCCGCAAAAGAGCATTCACTGCGCCGGGCGCCGAGTTCACGGCTTGAATGCACTGATCCACAATCAAACCGTTTGCACCCGCCGATTCCACCAGCCGGTCTCCGGATTTGCCGGTAATATAACTCCAGATGCCCGTGGAGAGCCCCTGGGCCACCGCCTCCGTTGCCGGCTTCTCCTTGCCTTCCTTCCTTGCCTTCTGGTATTCTTTTTGAGTGGCATTCAAACCGGACGTCATGGCGGAAAGACTGTCCTTCCATGCTTTGAATCTGGTTTTCTCCAGAATATCCCCTGTCCACACCTCGAGGACATTGAGGCCCGCTTGAACCACACCGCCTGTTGCCGAAGCATCAGGATCCGTCGCCGCGTCTATGGAACCAGTAAAGGAGCGATAAACCTTGTCAATGGTCTGGCCCCCCGGTGTAACCAGACTTAAGAGGCCAACCGCCGCATCCGCTGAACCTTTGACTTTTTCCGCCCTGGTCACCAGATCATCTGCGTCCAGCATGCGTTCTTCCGCTTTCGCCGCATCCTGATCGATCCTGCCCTGATACTTGTCGCGCAGAGCGTTTTTCAGCCTGCCGATCACCTCCGGATCTGTTGAACCTCCGCTTTTGACGGTGGTTTCCATAGTTTTCCACGCTTGTTGCTGTTCCTCGTAAGGCAGCTTGCCAATGATGGCGACAGCAGCGCGATAACTGCGATTGGCTGTCGCCAGACGGCTCACTTCCTTCTGGGCGCTAACGACAATCTGGGCAAGGCAGTGATCGTCAAAAGGAGTCCGGCTGCGGAGGAACTCTCCGGTCTGGATTTCACGGATCCGGTCCTGCTCCAGAATAATGTCCGATTTCCGGTTCATGATGAGCCAGCGAATCGTTTCCGCCTGGCCGGGATTGGTCTTCAACTGCTGCTCAAGACTCCGGATATCATTACGGAAAAAATCGATCAGGGCTTCTTTCTCCCGGATTCTTTCCTGCTGTTCGCTGTCTCCTTTCGGAACTGGTTTTTGAATGATTTTCTGCGGAGGCTGCTGCGTCGCCGCCGTGACCGCGGGCGACGCCGGTTTTGACGGCTTGAGCGTTTCCCGGGGACCGGCCAGTGCCGCTTTGAACTGTTCCATTCCCGCCCGGTGAGCCTTGACCAGCTCTTTCATGGACAATTTGGGACGTTTGGCAAGGACCAGACCAATAAGCTGGTCGGGTGACATTTTAGCAAGTCTTTCCAGTTCCGGAGAGAGTCGCTCGGGCGTCCAGGTGGCGTATTTGACCTTGCCGGTTTTGGCAAGACCGATGCTTCCATCTTTTTGACGAACAGTTTCAAAAGGAAACCATTCCGCCTGATACCGGATGTATCCCCCGGAAGCCAGATAAGACTGCCGACCCTCCGGGTAGTCCATGTCTGCATACTGCGCGTAACCTCCCCCCTCCTCGCGCTCCAGGACAATCAATGACTGACGTTCTCCCGGCTCGCCGTTTCCGTAAGGTTTCGGGAAAAAGTCGCGCACAAAGTAGATATCCAGACGCTCGTCAATCTTTTTGACTTTTTTCAGGAAAAAGGATGGAGAAAATGTGTGGGTTGTGGTGCTTATTTGGGAGGTTCCCATCCCCGTATGGATGGAATAAGTCCACTTTTCATCGGACATCCAGAAACCGTCAATTTCACCCTCTTCTTCAACCGGCAGAAGGCGGGCCACCGCTTTCTGGTGTCGCTGTTTTGCCCGGGCTTTGGCCTGACGGGGTTCAGGAGGCTTGCCCTGAAGCTGAATCTGTCCGGCCACACTTTCCATCTGTTTCAGCAGCGAAGCCATCATGAGCTGTTTCTGGTGCAAAATGGAAAGAGCCGTCAAAGCGCCGGCCTCGTTTCCTTTGCTTGCCGCATCCCGGGCGGTATCCATTGCCTGATCGTGCTCAAGCCCCACTCGTCCCATCGCCTGGTGGAGAGTGGCATACGAAAGAAAAAGAGGATTCACTTTATTGAGGTAAAGATTGAGGGCCGGGTTGGGATTATCATAAAGAGGCGCCCACTGCGCTTCAAATATTTGCTGCCGCCGGGGCGAGGCGGCGCCGGACAGAAAACGGATCGTCTCCTTGGCCGATGTCACAGCGCCTGCATATTGAGCCTGGCTCAATTGATTGATGTTCAGGCCGGATTCCAACCTGGCCGGCAAAATGGCCCGGTCGGAAAGAACAACCGGTTCTGAAAGAAAAGCAGGGAAAACAGCAATAGATGATGCCATCCGGGCGCTTTTCGAAACTCCGCCTTCCATAAGATGCGGCACTTCCCCCGTGATAATTGGAGAAGATGATTCCTGAAGCGCTTTCGTCTGACCCGATGCGCCTTTTGCTCCGACCAGGACATTCTTCAGATAGAATTCCTCTCGTTCGACCCTTTGTGTAGCCGGATCATAGATCCTGATTCCCCGGTCAAAACCTTTTTCGCCGGCCACTTTTTCGGTGAAAAAATTCTCCTGCGAAATCTTTTTCCCCGCTGGATTATATAAGGTCACGATGCGAAGAATATTCGTATCCTTTGCCAGACTTTCGTCCCGAATTTTCCTTTCTTCCCCGTCATAATAAACCGTATTCCGGAAAACTCCATTTTCCTTGGCGAACTTCTCCGTAAAATACGTCTCCATGCGCTCCTTTTTCTTTCTTTTTCTGTCGTAAAAGGTGATGATCTTGACAATCTCTTCACCGGAAAAAATCGCCTCCGTTTTCATCAGCAAATGGTCATCGTCATAATAGCTGAACATTTTCGATATATTTCCCTTGTTTACCTGGTGCTCCACCACTTTTTCGGCACGGGCCAAATGAACGGCTGGCAGACAGAAAAGGATCATCAGGGCAATCCATATTTTTTTCATGGCTTTTCCTCCGTTTTCTTATCTGATCGGAACTTTAAAGAAAAAATTCACCGTCGAAGAAGTTTTGACATAATGACATTTAAAAGTCAAATTCGACCCCCAATATCGTGATTTCTTGACCGGACAGGTCATTTATGACAAAGAGCCCCCAAAATGCGGCGGTATTCTGATTCGAAAAATGAAATATTTGAGCATAACGCTTTGTTCATCAGCCGTGCTGGCTGTCATTCTGTATATTTTTTCTGTTCCGCTTCTAAACGGGGCAGGACAGGCGCTGGTGCGCAACGACAATATACAGCCTTCCGACTGCCTTGTCATTTTGGCAGGAGACACAACGGGTGAACGTATGCGCGGAGCTATCAAGCTGTGGAAAAAAGGTTATGCCGGAAAAATTGTGTTCTGGAGCGGCTCGCGGGAATACTCCGAACGTATATTCCGTCAAATGGAAGAAAATGAAGTTCAAAGAAACCAAATTTTATGGTCGGACCAGCGCCTGACGGAAGACAGCACTTACGGCGAAGCCCTGGTCAATATCCGCCTGCTAAAGCAAGTTCATGCCCGATCTTTTATTCTGGTAACCTCCGATTACCACACGGCCCGCTCGGGGCGAATTTACTCCTTTCTGGCAAAAAAGAACGGGATGACCCTTTGCGTTTATCCTGTGCAAAGCAAGGAAGTCACCCTGGATAAATGGTGGAGAAACCCTGTCGACAGAAAGGAAGTGCTACGAGAATGGCAAAAAACGATTTGGTATTTATTACGGTATCATGAGTAAAAAGGCTACCCATGGTCAAGAGTTTTCAAGATCATCCGGTCGATTTTGGACAAGGGCAGCTTGTTCAGGTCGGATGCGGACACCCAGCGCCATTTTTGACACCCAAGAGGCCTTGGCTTTCCTTTTTGCAAATGGCAGGCAAAGGAAAAAAGGGTCAAGCGAAAGTGCGTATACGCATGCTGGCGGGAAGCCAATGGTCTGTCAATACCAATCGTAATATCCAGTTCTTTTTTTACAGCCTGTTTCAGGTTTTCCTCAATTTTTTTCATATTTTCCACAAAACCACCGGGCATTTTCCACAAGGAAGCCAAAAGGCCGGAGTCCGGACGCTGCACAAATAGAAGCCTGCCCTTTTCATCGTAGATCACAGCCGCCGCAGCCAGACGATGGGGAATGGGTCGTGATTTCACGGTAACCGGAAGAATATCTTGCAGATTTTGAAGATAGGCGCGGCAAAGGCCGGATAACGGACAAAGGGAACAATCCGTTTTTCTGGCTTTGCAGACGGTGGCCCCAAGGTCCATGAGGGCCTGATTGAAATCACCGGGACATTTGGTGGAAATGAGCAAGGCGGCAAGCTCAGCAAGCTTCTTTTGCTCACCCGGATTATCCACAGGTTTCCGGATGGCGAAAATCCGGCACAAAATGCGGCGGATGTTTCCGTCAACAGCGGGAACAGCCTTCCCGTAAGCAATGCTGGCTATGGCTCCGGCCGAATATTCACCAATGCCGGGCAGCGTCCGCAGATCTTCGGGCTTGCTGGGAATCCGGCCTTGCCAGCGATCAACAATGATGCGGCTGGCGGCATGGAGATTTCGGGCGCGGGAGTAATATCCCATGTTTTCCCAGCTTTTCAGCACATCCTGCGGCAAAGCATTCGCCAGATCATGAACAGTGGGAAAAACTTTGATAAAACGATGATAAAACGGAATGACGGTATCCACCCGGGTCTGCTGAAGCATGACTTCCGAAACCCAGATACGGTAAGGGTCCGTTGTTTCCCGCCAGGGCAAGAGGCGCCGGTTGGACCGGTACCAGGCCAGCAACCGTCGTACCAAAACAGGCTTTATTTTTTGAGCATCTTGAAGCATGGCCGTCTGTATATCTGATTTTCTGCTGTATCGCAATCAAGCGTCTTTCCTGACCGATTTGTTCTTGACAGAAGAGGAGATGTGCGTCATACGAAAAACCCATGTATCAATTCAAAAAGTATTTTTTATGAAGTATCCGTTAATCTGAATACAAGGAGAGAGTATGTCGAATTCACTAAAGTACAAAGAAGTTTATGAGCAGTCCATCCAACAGCCTGACGTTTTCTGGGGAGACGCGGCACAAGCCATTACATGGACAAAAAAATGGGATAAAGTTCTTGATGACGCCAATGCGCCTTTTTACCGGTGGTTTGCAGGCGGTGAACTCAATACCTGCTATAACGCATTGGATTGCCATGTTGAATCCGGCAGAAAGGACCAGGTGGCGGTGATTTACGACAGCCCCGTCACGAACACCATTAAAAAGATTACTTACGGAGAGCTTCTGGATTCGGTTTCCAGATTTGCAGGCGTACTGACCGGCTTGGGTGTCACAAAGGGCGACACCGTCATCGTCTATATGCCGATGATTCCGGAAGCGATGATGGCCATGCTGGCCTGCGCACGAATTGGCGCGGTCCATTCCGTTGTTTTTGGAGGTTTCGCTCCCAATGAACTGGCCATCCGCATTGACGACGCCAAGCCGAAAGTCATTATTTCCGCCTCCTGCGGCATTGAAGGGAAAAAAGTCCTTGCCTACAAGCCGCTTCTGGACGAAGCCATTAAAATTGCTTCACATAAACCGGAAAAATGCGTCATCTTTTCGCGTCCCCAGGTAAAAGCCGAGCTTCAGGCGGGACGAGATGAAGATTGGGAAAATCTGATGAAAGATGCAAAGCCGGTTCCCTGTGTCACTGTATCCGCAACAGATCCTCTTTACATTCTCTATACTTCGGGAACTACTGGAAAGCCGAAAGGCGTCATGCGCGATAACGGGGGCCATGCCGTCGCCCTGAAGTGGTCAATGAAACACATCTATGACGTGAAACCCGGCGAAGTCTTCTGGGCCGCATCGGACGTCGGCTGGGTAGTGGGGCATTCCTACATCGTTTACGCGCCGCTTCTGCATGGCTGCACCACAATTATGTACGAGGGAAAACCTGTGGGAACGCCTGATCCCGGCGCTTTCTGGAGAGTCATTTCTCAGCACGGCGTCTCCGTTCTGTTTACTGCGCCCACGGCCTTCCGGGCCATCAAAAAGGAAGACCCCAACGGCGATTATCTCAAAAAATACGACATTGCATGTCTCCGATACCTATTTTTGGCCGGCGAACGGCTTGATCCCGACACGTACACCTGGGCCAGTGACATGTTGAAGATTCCCGTGGTTGATCACTGGTGGCAAACAGAAACCGGATGGCCGATTGCCGCAAACTGCATGGGTATCGAGCCTTTCCCGATCAAGGCTGGATCGCCCACCAAGCCGGTTCCAGGCTATAATGTTCAGATTCAGGACATGGACGGCAAAACGCTGCCCAACGGTGAGGAAGGAGCTGTCGTCATCAAATTGCCACTGCCTCCCGGATGCCTGCCTACGCTTTGGAAAGACGATAAACGCTATCTGGAATATGTTTCGGAAAGACCCGGTTATTACGTAACGGGCGATGGCGGCCGCTTTGATCTGGACGGCTACGTCTATATCATGGGACGCATTGATGACGTGATTAATGTGGCGGGCCACCGGCTTTCGACGGGCGCAATGGAAGAAATCGTTTCTAAACACAAAGACGTTGCGGAATGCGCAGTATTGGGTGCGGACGATCAGCTCAAAGGACAGGTGCCGGTAGGTTTTGTTGTTTTAAAAGCCGGTGTGGAACGCAAGCCAGAGGAAATCGTTGCGGAATTGGTGAAAATGGTACGCTCCGAGCTTGGCGCCCTGGCCTGTTTCAAAGAAGCAGCCATTGTCAAGGCACTGCCCAAAACCCGGTCAGGAAAGATTCTGCGCAGCACCATGCGCAAAATCGTGGATGGAAAGGCGTATGTCGTTCCTTCCACTATCGATGATCCGTCCGTTTTGCCGGTCATTGAAGAATCGGCAAAAACCATCGGTTACGGCAAGAAATAGGCGGATATATGATTTCAAAAATACTGATTGCATCGGATGGTTCAAAAACATCCCAAAAAGCCATTAAATACGCAATAGACCTTGCCAAAGAAGTCCATGCGTCCATTATTGCTTTGAGCGTTATTGATAAGCGCATGCTCCTGGAAAAGAACTTGTCCGCATCGAAACATCTTATGGAAAATGAGGAATCCATCGTGTCCTACATGCGGAAGACTGCAGAAAATCATTTAGAGGAAATTAAGAGTTTGTGCGAAAAGAACGAAGTGCCCGTGAAGACCGTCACAAGGGTTGGATACCCGGTGGAGGAAATCGTCAAACAGGCATCCAAAGCTAAAGCGGATCTTTTAATCATGGGAGCCAGAGGAATGAGCCCTTTGTCTGTCCAGGCACTGGGCAGCGTATCCTATGGCATTATCAACTACAACAGCAATATCCCTGTCCTGATCGTCAGAGGGTAAAAATTTTCTTGGAAAGGTTTGGAACCGCCTATGGCGCAGAAAAAAACGAATACCAGATTCAGAATCGGGAATGCCTTGCTCAAGGAAGGATTGATCAACGAAAAACAACTGGAGTTGGCCCTTTCCTATCAGGAAATGGAAAGAAAACGAATGAAAGGAAGGGAAATTGCGCCTTTGGGAGAGGTAATCGTTCATCTTTTCAATATTTCCCTGGACAAAATTGAAGAAGTGTTTTTCCGGGAGTATCTCATCCATGTCATTCGAGATGCGCTTCTTGATCTGATCCTACGGGATCGGCTCTGCACAAAAGATGGAATGGATTTTGAAGCAATTCTAGACGATATCCACATCCGGCTGATCAGTTACCAGAGACTTAAGGCGGAATCGGTTTTTTTAAAAGAAGAGGAAGGACGCATTATTTTTGACTACTCTGAATGCTGGGATTACAAAATTCAGGGCTCAACAGAAGCAACCATTCAAGCCAAAGATGGTCAGACGATAAAATCTCCAGTTAATTTCATTTACATTATCAATAAAAAAATTATGGCCCTGGCGGGAGATCTCGGAACCATGAGACTCCGAGGAAAACTCAAAAAAATGTATCTGAAATTCCAGGAGGACACTTCGGGCTAAAGGATCGTTTTCAAGAAACAGCGGCGTGTTGTCCGGAAAAAACGCCGCTGTTTCTTGAGTTTGGACGCGGCTCATGGGCACGGCTATTTGATCATTTGGGCCAGACGTTCCCAGCGCACGCTTTTTTCTTCGGAATTCCATGACCAATAGAGGATGAAAGCCTTCCCCTGAACATCTTTCAAATCGACAAACCCCCAGAAGCGGCTATCCAAACTGTGGTCTCGGTTGTCTCCCATGACAAAAAGAGAATTCGGAGGAACAACAATCGGACCGAAATTATCACGCGGCTGCACTTCCGCCGGATAAACCGAATCATCGCTATAAACGCCATACGGATCATCCCAAGGCTGGTCATTGAGAATCAGCTTTTTGTTTCTCATTTCAATTTTGTCGCCTGCGACACCGATAACACGCTTGATAAAATCTTTTGACCTGTCCTGCGGATAAATAAAAACGACAACGTCGCCTCTTTCGGGATCTTTCACAGGAATAATCGTTTTCCGAAAATAGGGTATTTTTACCCCGTAAATAAATTTATTCACAAAAAGATGATCTCCGATCAGCAGAGTTGGAATCATGGATCCGGAGGGAATTTTAAACGCCTGTACCACAAACGAGATGATGAAGGCGGCAATAATCAAAGCGGTGAGCACTGCTTCGACAAATTCACGAATTTTTGACGATACGTTTTGGGAAAAAGTTTTTTCTTCTTGTTTAGACATGTTCTTTCTTTCAATCTTTCATACGATAGTTAAATGAAGCGATAATATGCAGTCGGGACAGATCATATTGTCGGGGAAGCGGCTGAAAAGGCGCGGCATCCTGAATCACATCAAGCGTTCCGGAATCAAGACCTGCAAAACCGGAAGAATTGATCAAGGCGGTTTGCGACAATGAGCCATTTGCATCAATGGATATTTTGACCACAACCACTCCTTCCTGATTATTTTTATACGCTCCAGCCGGATATTGCCAGATGCGAAGAATCTTTTTTTTCACATCCGCCAGATAAGCCGCGTATTTAGCATCGGATGATCCAATATGGACCGTTTCTTCCCTGCCTCCCGCCGGCGGAGGCGTCTGCATGGTTTCCGGCATTTTTCCCGGCGCCGGCTTGTCCAATTTTTGCGGTTCAAGGATCGGTTTGGGCCAGGCATTGGCAATCTGGACCGTAAAAATTTCCGCGGGTCTCAAGCTTTCGCGCATGTCCACCATGCTGCCGACGGCAATCAGCGCGGCATGCCCGATTAGAGAAATGACAACCGGCCAAAGGAATATTTTTTTTGAATCCATCATAACCATAACCATTGCGGATCATATACGGCATTTGCCTCAAAATCAACAATATGATAGCGAAAATATCAAGGTGAAATCCAATGCAAAAAGATGAAGATTATATGCAAATGGCTCTTGAAGAGGCAAACAAGGCATTCCGGCAAGATGAAGTTCCGGTGGGAGCGGTGATAACCACAGAAGACGGCATTCTGGCACGTGCGCACAACTCCCCGATTTCACTGTCTGATCCCTCCGCCCATGCAGAAATCCTGGCCATCCGGCGCGCATGTGAAAAAACCGGCAATTACCGCCTGAGTCATGCAACCCTCTACGTCACACTGGAACCCTGCCTAATGTGCGCGGGAGCAATTCTTCAGGCAAGACTCAAAAGAGTCGTTTTCGGCACACGTGATCCGAAAGCCGGGGCAGTAGTTTCTCTCTACCAAATTTTAAGCGATCATCGTTTAAATCATGAAGTGAATGTAACAGAAGGCGTTTTTTATGAAGCATGCAGCGAAATTTTGAGTAGATTTTTTCATGAAAAGAGGATAAAGGCAAGCCCCAGGAACGTGGTACGGAGAGATGTCTGAGAGGCCGAAGGAGCACGACTGGAAATCGTGTGTACGCTCACAAAAGTGTACCGCGGGTTCGAATCCCGCTCTCTCCGCCAGTTTGATAAGCCATGTAAGAAAATTTGCGGAATTGGCGGGCAATGCGCGGTACATACAGGGCATTGCCCGCTCTCTTTACCAGATTGATCAAGAATAAACTCTTACAGGCACAGGAGTCCCACGGCATCATGCGGAGAGTTACCGAAGTGGTCGTAACGGGATCGACTCGAAATCGATTTAGGGGCCACAAGCTCCTACGGGGGTTCGAATCCCCCACTCTCCGCCAGTATGATAAAATATCCGTTGATTCCTTGCGATTTATCCATTAAGAGATCTCCCGGAAATATAAATATGGCCGGGTCCCGTACAACGATGGCTTGTGAACCCCGTCAGGTCCGGAAGGAAGCAGCGGCAGCAAATCCCGTCGTGTGTTGCGGTAAACCCGGCCGCCTGTATTAAGATGCCAAGGTTTGCAAAACCTTAAACAAGAGGTTTTTTTGGAATATCTGGTTTTAGCCCGAAAATTTCGTCCACAAAAATTTGACGAGGTAGCAGGCCAGGAGCCTGTGGTGCGCACTTTGGTGAACGCCATCGCCCAAGGCCGCATCGGCCATGCTTTCCTTTTTTCAGGCCCGCGTGGCGTGGGAAAGACTTCCGTCGCCCGAATATTAGCCAAATCCCTCAACTGTGAAAAAGGACCGACGGGAACTCCTTGCAATCTCTGCTCAAACTGCAAAGAAATAACCGAAGGAATTTCAATGGATGTGCGCGAAATTGACGGCGCGTCCAATCGCGGTATTGATGAAATCCGTGAGCTTCGCGAAAATGTCAAATTTGCACCCGCTACATCCAAATATAAAATCTATATTATCGATGAAGTCCACATGCTGACGCGAGAGGCGTTCAACGCACTCCTCAAAACGTTGGAAGAGCCTCCCGGCCATGTTGTCTTTATCTTTGCAACTACCGAAAATCATAAGGTTCCGGCTACAATTCTGTCTCGCTGCCAGTGCTATGATTTTCGCCGCATTTCTCTTGGAGAGATCACCAACAATCTGGGAAAAGTCGCCGTAGCGGAAGGGATCACCATCAGCGACACAGCTCTTTCCTGGATTGCCGAAGCGGGAGACGGCAGCATGCGCGATTCGCAAAGCATATTTGATCAGGTGATTGCCTATGCCGGCATGAACATTTCCGATGAGGATGTGGAAGATATTCTGGGCCTGGCCGACCGCAAATACCTGTTTCGCATTTCCGAGGCCGTTTTTACACGCAGCGCAGGCACTTGCCTGATGATTCTGGAAGAAGCCTATCTGGCAGGGCTGGACATGAAGCACTTTTATTCGATGCTGCTGAAACATTTTCGTAATTTGCTTTTGGCTAAAATTGCCGAGGATGGAAGCGCATCATTTGACATTGCTCCGGAACAGATGGAAAAGCTGAAAACCCAAGCAAAAGCAGTATCCCGCGAAACCCTTCAGCGTTATCTGGATATCCTGCTCAACGAGGCGGACAGCCTGCGCCGAAGCCAGGAAGTCCGGATGAAAATCGAAACGATCCTTGTTCGGATGGCTTACCTGGAACCGGTTTTGCCAGTCGGGGATATTTTGGCTGCACTGGAAATCCTGGAGAAAAAACTTCAAAACGACCTGCCGATGGCGTTCATCGCAGCCGATGGCGCACTTGCCGTAGAAGAGAATCGTCTGTCAAGCTCACGGCCGGGTGTCGCTTCGGGAGAACCAGCGACTGCCTCGCCAGCCTCGGCACCAGCAAAACAGATTGCAAGGCCTGCGTCGGGCGAAGACCTGAAAATATTTATCAAAAGAGAAAATCCGCCGCTGGGAGCAAAAATGAACGCGGCTGAAATCCTCTCTCTGGAAAACGGTTGCTTGACACTTGGTTTTCCAGAGGGCTATATTTTTCTCGACAACCTGATGGAAAAATCGCAAAAAGACGAACTGACCCGAATTGCCGAACTTTATTATTCACAGAAGGTTTCCTTGAAGTTTCAAACGCTGGCAGCGCTAAAAACCGTCGGCAATGGAGTCCTTGCAAGCGAAAATCGAGGGAGCAGCTTAAGTGAAATCAAACATGAAGCAATGAGTTCGCCTTTGGTTCAAAAAGTGCTGGACGCGTTTGAAGGCGCGGAACTGGTTGAAATAAAACCTATGAATGATAAAAAACAGGGAGGATCACATTGTGCATAACATCGGCAATATCATGAAACAAGCAAAAAAAATGCAGGAAAAAATGGCCCGGCTTCAGCAGGAGCTGGAAACCAAAACCATCGAAACACAGTCCGGAGGCGGAATGGTCCGTGTGACGGTCAATGGAAAGTATGAAGTCGTTTCTCTGAAAATCGAGAAGGATGTTGTGAATCCGGAAGATATCGAAATGCTTCAGGATCTTATCGTCGCAGCGGTCAATGAAGGGATCCGCAAGTCGCAGGAAATGGCTCATTCAGAAATGGGCAAGATCACAGGCGGACTGTCCATTCCCGGTATGGGAATGATGTAAGGCGGCCCATGAAATCCTATGCGGAACCTATCAAACGCCTGATTGCGGAACTGGCCAAGCTACCGGGAATCGGGGAAAAAACAGCGGCTCGTCTGGCCAATTACATTTTACGAGCAACTCCCGAAGACGTGGAAAAACTGGCGGAAAGTCTGGTAGAAGTAAAAAGAAGAATCCGTCTGTGCCGGATTTGCCTCAATCCGACAGAAGAGGAAATTTGTCACATCTGCGGCAATCCAGCACGGGAGCGCCATGTCATTTGTGTGGTGGAAGAGCCGGACGCCCTGGCGGCCATCGAGGAAAGTGGCGTTTTTCATGGAACTTATCACGTTTTGCACGGTGCCCTTGCCCCGCTCGACGGCATTGGACCTGAAAATCTTCGTTTGGAAGAACTGCAAAAAAGAGTCAGCGAAGGTCAAGTTCAGGAATTAATTCTGGCGACTAACCCCAATGTGCATGGCGAAGCCACTGCCCTGCTCATTACCCGAATGTTTAAAGAAAGCGGCATAAAAATTTCACGCATCGCTATGGGAGTGCCGATGGGCGGCGATTTGAAATATGTGGACAAGATGACCATTTCCAAGTCATTGGAATTTCGGCGTGGTATGTGACATGACATTTCAAAATTTTCAGAGAAACACTGAAATATCAACCAAAACGAAACTGCGGCGGATTTCGGGAGCAAGAATCACCAAAGCGGTCAGGAACCTTTTTATCGAAGCCAATACCGACTTGAAACCGGATGTGGTCAATGCCCTCCAAGAAGCCATGAACACAGAGGAATCCGTTCTCGGCAGACAAGCGCTGGAAACCATTATTAAAAATTGCGACACAGCGCGCCAGGAACAAATGCCGATCTGCCAGGATACAGGCTTGGCGGTCCTATTTATCGAGATCGGGCAGGACGTCCGCATTGTCAGTGGCCATCTCAAAAACGCGGTCGAAGATGGCGTACGGCAAGCCTACGAGGACGGGTATTTACGAAAATCGGTCTGTGATCCGCTGACTAGGGCCAACACCAAAGACAACACGCCCGCTGTCATCCATCTGGATATTGTTCCCGGCAATCAGCTGAAAATTATTGCCATGCCCAAGGGCGGCGGCAGTGAAAATATGAGTCAGGCCAGGATGTTGGTCCCGGCGGCGGGTATCGACGGCATCAAGGCTTTTGTTCTGGAAGCAGTGGAAAAAGCCGGTGCCAATCCCTGCCCGCCGATCATCGTGGGAGTGGGCATTGGCGGTTCCCTGGAGCAAGCCTGCATTCTGGCTAAAAAAGCCCTTTTACGGCCGGTGGGACTGAGTCATCCCTCCGATGGACGTCTGGCGCAAATGGAACAGGAACTTCTCCAGCGTATTAACAATCTGGGCATCGGTCCGGCGGGTCTTGGCGGCCGCGTGACAGCCCTGGCCGTGGCCGCGGAAATGATGCCCTGCCACATCGCCTCCCTGCCGGTCGCGGTGAATATCCAGTGTCATGTAGCCCGGCATGCGGAAATCATCATGTAGCCCAGGAAGCACGGCAGAATCCGTGCTTCGGGAAAATGAAAGCGTCATGCGCGCCTTCAGTTGCAAAGGCACGATAGGTTTTAAAACCTATACGAAATTTAAGGAAATCTGAATGATCGAGGCAAAAAGAATCCAGACCCCTTTAACGGCTGAAATTTGCTCATTACTATCGGCGGGCGATATGGTTCTTTTAAGCGGCGAAGTCTATACGGCTCGGGACGCAGCGCACCGCCGGATGTTTGAAGCTTTAGGCAAAGGCCTCCCCCTGCCGGTTGATTTAACGACGGCGACGATTTTTTATGCCGCTCCCTCCCCCACCCCTCCCGGAAAGGTCATCGGATCCATCGGCCCGACAACCAGCTACCGGATGGACGCGTTTACACCGAAACTGATTGAACATGGACTGAAAGGAATGATTGGCAAAGGCGGCCGTTCACCGGAAGTTTTGGAGGCCATCCGGAAATACAAGGCCGTATATTTCGGGGCCATTGGAGGAATTGCCGCACTGACAGCACGATGCGTAAAAAAAGTGGAAATGGTCGCCTACGAGGATCTTGGACCGGAAGCCATCCGGAAACTCTCCGTCGTTGATTTTCCCGTTGTCGTTGTCAATGACGTCTTAGGAAAAGATCTGTATCTTTCCGAACAGAAAAAGTGGCGTATCATGAGGTAATTCAGAATTTCATGAAAAGAGCGCTTAAAATTAAATATTGACTCAAATATCCAACTATATTATGAGGAACGCTCATTTTGGAGTTTGAATAAGGAGACTTAGACAGATGATAGAAGTCAGATGGCATGGCCGGGGCGGCCAGGGAGCGGTAACATCGGTGGAATTGCTTGCGGTGTCGGCGATTGCGGCGGGAAAATTTGCGCAAGGCTTTCCCAGTTTCGGTCCGGAAAGAAGAGGAGCGCCCGTTGCGGCGTTTACCCGTATCGACGACAAAAAAATTAATGTACGTTCTGGTATTTATGAACCCGATGTTGTTCTGGTTCTTGACTCCAGTCTGATCGGTCTGGTCAATGTGACCGATGGATTAAAAGCAAATGGAAAATTAATCGTCAACACACCGAAAACCCCTGAAGATATTCGCAAGGAATTAAAATTCAACGGCACAGTCGCCACCGTCGACGGGACGGGCATCGCACGTAAGGAAATGGGGGTTCCCATTGCCAACACGACCATGATCGGCGCACTTTTAAAAGTCATCGGCATCATGGAGCTTGATGCGATGAACGACGCGATTCACCATCGCTTCGGCAGAATTGCCCAGAAAAATCTCAACGCGATGAAACGGGCTTACGACGAAATTAAAATTCTCAATTAAGAGGTAAGTATGGCATTGAAATCATGGAGGGAACTCCCCATCGGATGTGTAGTATCCGAGCCGGGCAGCGCCAGTGAGTATCACACAGGAAGCTGGCGGTCGCAAAGGCCCATTTGGGACAACGCAAAATGCATCAAATGCGGAATCTGTTACGTTTTTTGTCCCGAGGGATGCGTCCAGCAAAGTGAAGACGGTTTTTTTACAGCAAACTTGGATTATTGCAAGGGATGCGGCATCTGCGCGCACGAGTGCTGGCCCCGCGCAATAAAGATGGTCGAGGAGGGATAACATGGGCAAACGCATAGGTATGGAAGTAGCAGTTGCCGTTGCGGAGGCGGTTGCCCTTTGCAACATCGATATGGCGGCCGTTTATCCTATTACACCTCAGTCACATATCGCGGAACATCTATCGGATCTGGTTGCCGACGGCCATATTGATTGTGAATTCGTGACAGTCGAATCCGAACATTCAGCCATGAGTGCGGTGATCGGCGCATCCGGCACAGGAGCCCGCTCTTACACGGCAACAAGTTCGCAAGGTTTGATGCTGATGCACGAATTGCTGCCCATCGCATCGGCGATGCGCCTGCCGATCGTCATGGGAATTGCCAACCGCGCAGTTTCTGGTCCGCTGAATATTTTAAACGATCACTCCGACATTATGCCGCAGCGTGATGCCGGCTGGATCGCCATTTTTGTAGAAAACGCCCAAGAAGCGATTGACCTGTCCATTGCGGCCTTCAAGATTGCCGAGCATAAGGACGTCATGCTGCCAGTGTCCATCAATATCGACGGCTTCCAGCTCACCCACATGGTGGAACCATTTGAAATGCCCACACAAGAAGAAGTGAATGAATTTCTGCCTCCCTTTGTACCGCATGCTACGCTGCATCCAGCCAAACCGGTCACCATGGGTGCTTTCGCCATGTCGGACTATTTCACGGAAATTATGAAGGCCAAGGATGAAGCGGTTAAGGCATCCAAAAAGGTTGTCCAGGAAGTTTTTGATGAATGGGGCAAGAAATTCGGTCGTCCTTACAAACTGGTGGAAACCTATCTGGCGGAAGACGCTGACATTTTGATGCTGACCATGGGTTCCATGGGTGAAACAGCAAAAATTGCGATTGAAGAACTACGGTCCAAGGGAGTGAAAGTAGGTCTGGTAAAACTTAGACTCTGGCGGCCTTTCCCGTTTGAAGAGCTCAAAGCCATCATCCGAAACGCGAAGAAACTGATCATCACTGATCGAGCCTGCTCTTTCGGCGGTCCAGGCGGACCTGTCTTTTCCGAAATCAAGTCGGCCATGTATGCAGAAACCCATCGTCCGCTGATTTACAATTACATCATTGGTCTGGGTGGACGCGATGTACAAGTCAAGGAGTTTGTCGGCATGTTCGAGGCCGTTCTGGCAGATACCGACAACAAGGCGGCAGATACCTATGAATTCTGGGGGGTAAGAGAATAATGCATACCGTAGAAAATTTTGATTTGTTTGCCCCGAGGCTGATCAACAAACAAGAATTACTGTCATCGGGACATCGCGCTTGCTCCGGATGCGCCGAAGTATTGGCTGTTCGTCTCATGGCCAAGGCGTTGGGTGAAAACACGGTGATCGCCTCCGCAACCGGCTGCATGGAAATCATTTCCAGTATGTTTCCTACCACGGCCTGGCAGGTTCCCTGGGTGCATGTGGCATTTGAAAACACGGCTGCTGTGGCTTCAGGCATCGAAGCAGGATTGAAAGCATTACGCAAAAAAGGAAAAATTGATCAACGTTATGTCAAGGTAGTGGGCATGGCTGGTGACGGCGGGACAATGGACATCGGCTTTCAGGCGCTGTCCGGCGCCATGGAACGTGGACACGACATGATTTATGTATGTTTCGATAATGAAGCTTATATGAATACCGGTATTCAACGTTCCAGCGGTACGCCGATGGGCGCCTCCACCACGACAGCTCCGGCCGGTAAAGTCAGCATCGGTCAGAAAACCTGGAAGAAAAACATGCCGGAAATCATGGTTGCCCACGGCATACCTTATGTGGCTACAGCTTGCCCGAGTTATCCTCTCGATTTTATACGAAAAATTGAAAAAGCCAAAAGCATTCAGGGGCCATCCTATATTCACTGTTTCTCCGTGTGTCCGACTGGTTGGCGCACACCGTCACATACGGCTGTTTCCATGGGCAGGCTCGCCGTTGAAACAGGCGTCTTCCCCCTATACGAAGTTGAAAACGGACATTACCGCCTGTCTCAGGACATGCCTAAAAAACTTCGACCAATTCGGGAATACTTCAAACCCCAGGGACGATTCCGTCACCTGACGCCGGACCAGATCGAATTGATCCAGGAAAAAGTAACGATTGAATTTCAGAAACTTTTGGAAAAAGCCAAATTTCTCAAAACCGGCAATGAATAAAAGAGAAATTTAAGAATACCGAGGTGAGAGAAAAAATGACGAAACCGATGAGTGTACCAGCCAAGACAAGACAAATCGTTAAAAAACACGGAAACAACAAAAGCGCAATGATCGCCGTGTTGCAGGATATTCAGGAAGCTTTCAATTACCTTCCCAAGGAAGCATTGAAAGCAGCGGCAAAACAAATGAATGTGCCGATGAGCCGCGTATATGAAGCGGCCACGTTTTACACCGCCTTCAGCTTGAAGCCTCGTGGAAAACACGTAGTGAAAATCTGCAAAGGCACAGCCTGCCACGTTCGCGGCGCAGCCATTCTTCAGGATCGGTTTGAAACCACTTTAGGGATCAAACCGGGCGAGACCACGAAAGACGGAAATTTCTCGCTGGAAACCGTCAACTGCGTGGGTGCCTGCGCCCTGGGACCGGTCGTCGTCATCAACACCGACTACCACGGCCAGGTCACCATTAATAAAGTCGATAAAATCATCAAAAAGATCAATGAAGAGGGGGCCAAGCCATGATAGAAAATCCCGATACTCAAGCCCGCCAGATTCTCGATAACCTGACCCTGTACTACGGACCGAAAAAAAAGTTCGTCGCCATTTGCGCCGGAACAGGTTGCCGGGCTTCCGGAAGCGTTCAGGTCAAAGAAGCTTTCGAGGCCGAATTCAAGAAACAAAACATGGATGTGGATGTGCTGGCCACCGGATGTTTGGGATTCTGCGAAAAAGGACCCATGGTGATCATTCATCCCGACAAATATTTTTATGAACATGTTAAAGTCGAAGACGTTCCGGAAATCATTTCCAAAACGATCGCCAAAGGAGAGGTGATTAGCAGGCTTCTCTATCGTCATCCCGACACTCAAAAAGCCCTGTTCAGAGAAGACGATTTACCTTTCTACAAAAAACAGCACCGGGTGGTTTTCGGTAGAAACGGGATGATTGATCCGTCGCGCATCGAAGACTATTTTGCCATTGACGGTTATCAGGCTCTGGCCAAGGTGCTTGGAGAAATGACGCCGGACGCTGTGATCAGCGAAGTGAAAAAAGCGGGGCTGCGCGGACGGGGCGGCGGCGGATTTCATGCTGCGGTCAAATGGGAAGGCGTCCGCAAGGCGCATGGTGATCCGAAATATGTCATTGCCAATGGCGATGAAGGCGATCCCGGCGCATATATGGATCGAAGTCTGATGGAAGGCAATCCTCACAGTGTTATCGAAGGAATGATCATTGGCGCTTACGCTGTCGGCGCCCACGAAGGTTACATTTACGTCCGGAATGAATATCCGCTGGCGGTTGAACACCTGACGATGGCCATTGAAGCGGCAAGAGAAAAGGGCCTTTTGGGAAAAAACATTCTGGGAACCGATTTTTCGTTTGATATTCACATCAACAAGGGTGCAGGAGCGTTTGTCTGCGGTGAATCCTCGGCATTGTTTGCTTCCATTGAAGGTCGCGCCGGTGAGCCGCGAGCAAAATACGTCCATGCTGTGGAAAAAGGCCTCTATGATAAGCCCACCGTTCTCAACAACGTGGAAACCTGGGCCAATGTTCCGCTGATTATCAACAAAGGCGCGGATTGGTATGCTTCCATCGGAACCGAAGGGTCCAAGGGAACCAAAATTTTCTCTCTGGTCGGCAAAATCAACAACACTGGCCTTATTGAAGTCCCGATGGGCACAACACTTTACGAAATTATCTACGACATGGGCGGTGGTATTCCCAATGGCCGGAAATTCAAAGCCGTTCAGACCGGCGGACCATCAGGCGGTTGCATCCCCGAACGTCTTCTGGATATTCCCGTTGATTTTGACAAACTCTATGAGGTTGGTTCCATGATGGGTTCCGGCGGTATGATCGTGATGGATGATACATCCTGCATGGTGGATGTCGCCCGCTACTTCCTGGAATTTCTTAAAGAAGAGTCCTGCGGCAAGTGCGTTCCCTGCCGGGAAGGCATACGCCGCATGAGTGACATTCTCGAAGACATTTGCGCCGGACACGGCCGCGAAGGGGATATTGATATTCTTGAAAGAATGGGAGCGGCAATTGCCGACGGTTCACTGTGCGCCTTAGGCGGCTCGGCGCCCAATCCAGTTTTGAGCACCATCCGTTACTTCCGGGATGAATATGAAGCGCACATCAGAGACCACCGCTGCCCGGCTGGGGTCTGCAAAGCGCTGATCACCTACAGCATTAATACTGAAAAATGCACCGGCTGCGGAGTCTGCCTGAAAGCCTGCGCCGTTAACGCTATTACCGGCGAGAAGAAAAAAGCGCACATCATTGACAGCGAAAAATGCACCCGTTGCGGCGCCTGTATCCAGAGCTGCAAATTCAATGCAATACAAGTGAAGTAGAGGTGGAAGACATCATGGTAAATATGATTATTGACGGAAAAAACGTAACAGCAAAGAAAGGCACGATGCTTCTGGAAGCCATTCGCAATGCCGGGATTTCGGTGCCCACACTTTGCGTGCATGAAGCGGTATCGCGTTCCGGCGCGTGTCGTCTTTGTGTGGTAGAAATACAAAAAGGCAGCCGGACAAGGATTGTCACTTCCTGCCTTTACGGGGTGGAAGAGGGTCTGATCGTCAATACCCAAAGCACACGGGTACTGAATGTTCGGCGTCTTGTTCTGGAGCTTCTCCTGGCTCGTTGCCCAGAATCCGACGTTCTTCAAAAAATGGCCAGAGACCTGGGTATTGAAAAAGAACCCCGATATACGGTGGATACGGATAAGGGAAAGTGCATTTTATGCCGCTCCTGTGTTCGGGTATGCGAGGAAGTCGTTGGCGTAAGCGCTATCGGCCTGTTTTCCCGCGGTTCCTATAAAAAAGTCGGCACGCCGTATAATGAACCCTCTGATGTCTGCATTGGTTGCGGCGCCTGCGTCTATGTTTGCCCGACCGGCCATATCGAAATGACATCCACCGGTGACAAACGTAAAATATGGGGCCGAACCTTCAAAATGCAGGCCTGTTCCAAGTGCGGAAAGCATTTCGCACCAATCGATCAATTGAAATTCATCAGCACAAAAACCGGCACAACGATGGAGGAACTCTCTGTCTGCACCGAATGCCGATAAAATGCGTTTTTTTGAAAAAAAACCCGGCCTGTAAGCCGGGTTTTTTATTTGATTACAGACCTTTCTGAACAATATAATTCAGCAGATCCGCCACACGGCAGGAATATCCCCATTCATTGTCATACCAGGCAACCAGCTTGGCCATATTTTTTTGCAAAACCTGGGTAAATTCGATATCGACAATGGAAGAATGCTCATTGCCCTTGAAATCAACAGACACAAGCGGCCGTTCCTCACAGTGCATGATGCCTTTGAGAGAAGTCTTTGCCGCCTTCTTGAGCTGTGCCCGAAGCTCCTCGGTGGTGGTTTCACCGGCAAGCTCCAACGTCAGATCGACCACGGAGACCGTTGAAGTGGGAACTCGCAACGCAAATCCGTCAAGCTTGCCCTTGAGTTCGGGAATCACCAGAGAAAGAGCCCTCGCCGCGCCGGTGGAGGTTGGAATGATATTCATTGCCGCCGCTCGAGCACGTCGGAGGTCCTTGTGCGGCATATCGAGAATGCGCTGATCATTCGTATAGGCATGGACCGTGGTCATCCACCCTTTCTGGATGCCGAAAGCCTTCTGAATCACCAAGGTTGGCGGAGCCAGGCAGTTGGTTGTGCAAGATGCGTTGGAAATAATATTGTGCTTGTTCGGGTTGTACTGCTTGTGATTCACCCCCATCACAATGGTGATATCCTCCTGCTTTGCCGGTGCCGTGATAATCACTTTTTTTGCTCCACCGTAAAGATGAGAAGACGCATCCTGACGGGCCAGGAAAAGACCGGTGGATTCGACAACAATTTCCACACCTTCCTCATCCCAGGGAATTTGTGAAGGATTTCTGAATGAGTAGCTCCTGATTTTGTTTCCGTTGACGATGATGGAGTCCTTTTTCCCGGAAACCTCTCCTTTGAAATGTCCATAATTGGTATCATAAGCAAAAAGATGAGCATTTGTTTCCACATCGAACAGGTCGTTGATCGCAACAACCTGAATCGAGTCTGCATATCTCTCCATAATGGCCTTCAGGACCTGCCTTCCTATTCGACCGAAACCGTTAATTCCACATCGGATCATGATGATCGCCTCCTTATCAATTGTCATCCAGACGATACTTGTGCGCAACAAGCAGGTCATAGTTTGTCTTCAAAACCTGATGGAGCCTCGCATTTTCGAGGGCCATCGCGCTCAGGTTCGCCACCGCTTCCAGAAATTTTGTCTCCTGCTGATTAAATTCCCGGATTTTATCCGTGTAAACCCGCAAGACGCCGATGACGTTCTTCTCGATTTTGAGCGGAACCACGATCACGGACTTGATGCCCTCTGTCTTGGCTCCGGCGCCGTACTGGAAATCGGGATCGGTTTGTGCGTTTTTGATCCAGATGAGCTGTCCGGTCAGCGCTTTCTGATCGAGGCCGCTTTCTTTGACAAGCACCGGGCCCTTCCTGAGATAGCCTTTGGATAGGCCGAACGCGGCGCCCATGATCAGAGACTTCTTTTTGGAATCGAGAAGACGGATGGAAGCAGCCTTAACGCCCATTGTCACAGCAACCGATTTCACAATCTCCTCCAGGACGGTGGTCATGTCCAGCGAGGCATTCACCACCATCGCCACATCGTAGAGCGCCTGGAAATAATCTTTTTCTTTCACTTCGCTATTCCTCCTCTCGTTAAATCTGTGTCGAAATTGGATCTCGTATATACATTAAAAAGCATTCCCAATGTCAACTTATTTCCGGAAATTGTTACGATCTTCGCTATGCGAAACATTTGGTTCCCATTCAAGACAGTGTTTTTTCGGTATCTGCATGGATATCCTAAAATATTTCCTGCTGAATCTGATATTGCTTTGCATAATGGTCAAGCATCGCGAAAAACTTTGCTTCATGTTCATGAGCCAACCCGATGCGCATCCCCGCTTCCAGAAGCAAATTTTTCTCTTTGACGTCAAAATGTTTGTCCGCATGAGCGACAACATAGGCATTTTTCAAAATACCGGCCGACAATACGGCGGGAATTTGAGACAGTTCTTTCAGGCAGGCCTCCCTGTCCGGCATTTCATTAATCACATTTTTAACTTTTTTCAGAAAAACGGCCGATCCCGGACATGCATCGATAATGTCATGAAAACGAGCCAACTCCTGATCATCCACTTTTCCGTCGCACCAGGCGATCAATGATAAAAATTTCGCGTTGAGTTCCGTCACTGTCGCAAGAATATTTTTCTGTCTCATATCGTTTTCTCCTTATCCGGAATAATGGTTTTCTATCGATCCTGATCTTATTGTGGAACCGCCGCGTGGTAGTGTAATTTTTTTTCTATCTGACCTCTCTGGATGCATGTGGTGAAACGAATGAGATGGTAAATAGGCCAGTTCTGTTCTTCAGGGCCAACGGGAGTCGTGCTTCCATCGGCATTGTAGATGAGCAATTTAATGCCCAGGGCACGGGAAATCAGTTCGGGCGCCAATTCCCCCGCATCGCCGGTATAATGTCCAGATACGGCGATTTCCCGGGCGATGGTCTCCACGGAGTCGGTCGGAGATAAGTCGTCTATCTTTAATTTCCCCTGATGGAGCAAAGTGGAAAGATGATTTCGAAATTCCCGGACTTTTGGGGTGGATGATGGGGGTTCTTTGAAAACACCCTGGGTAATGAGCGATGAAAACAGGCAGTTGCCGTCAGGATAAATCCGGATTTCACGCCGGTTATGCTGTTGCAGCAGCTTTTGGTGGCCGGCCGTCAGAACATAGCCAAAATTGTCCGGCTGGAGGTCATGAAAGACCTGCTTTGCGGATACATCAGGTTTTATGGCTTCACGAACAGGCGGTTCATTTTTTACCGGTCTGGCCGCGGCAGGCTTCTGCTGCAAAGGAGGCTTTGGAGGTTGCTGGACAGAAGGTTTCGCAGCTTGCTGAGGAATGGGCTTAAAGTCTCGTTGCGCCTTGGGTTTTGGCGCTTTGCGTTCACTCACCATTTTTCTGAAAGCCGGAGTTGCAATGATAGACCGGCAGGCCTTGCAAACCCGAATTTGCTTTTTGTCGATCCACTCCGGAACTTTGAACGATGAGCAGCAATCGCCGCAAAAAACGCCTCCGCAGATGCGACAGTGATGCTTGCCGCTGGTAAACATACCGGCTGATAGTGATTTACCGCAAGCGGGACAGGAGGAAACTTCTTCATCCTTGACCCAGTATTCCTGAGGAAGCTCCGCCACGGAGAGACGATAGACTGCTTCCTCAAAGTCGTTGCCGACATCCCCCAGGCATTTCAGGCAAACTTTCATATCTTTACCCGTTTGCCTCTGAAGTTGACGCGCTTCACTTTTCTTCAAGCTCCACTCGTCACCCTTGGACGCTTCGTGCGCGAGGATCGCCGACCAGCCCATATGTTTACTTAGATCGCCGTCCTGCGAAACAAAAACGGATTCCGATTTTGAAACCGGCATAAACTTTTTATAAGCGCTTTGCTCTTCTTCCATCAACTTGTCATATTCTGCTTCCAGCCAGGACTGGAACGAAGGCAATATGGCGTTATAGCTTTCTTCCACTTTTTTAAAGACAAACTCGTTTTTCACTTTCATCCCCTGCTTGGCCGCCGCAGCGATCACTTGTCCGTAAGTTGACGGAATCATACCGGTAGCAAAGCCCAGCGCAACATCCAGAAAGGGGTCCAGAATGTATGTGGCATGTTTCTTGGATTCATTCCGGCATTGTTGGATAAATTGCAACGCCGCGTCTTTGGCCTTGGCGACTTTCAATTCATCCAAAGGCAAATTGCCGGAAGTGAGACCGGTGCTGACGCCGGTGCCGATGGTGTGGAACAGATGCCAGAGCTGATCCTTGTGCGCGGCAACATATGCTTTCCAAAGCTCTCTGCCGGCCAATTCATTGGGCCTCAACGTACTGCCTTTACGGACGATCGGCCCGTCCATTTCTATCCGGTTGCGCAGCCCCGTATAAAGATACAGAACATAACCTGTCGTGTTCCAGCTCAACGTTTCCGTAAAGGTTCTGTTGTAAGTCAAGGAAGCCCCGGCATCAATATAAATCCCGTAGTACAAAGGAATACTCGTCGCCAGATTCAGGGCAAAATCCATACTGGTCCGGTAATACCAGATGGCAGGTATCCGATGCCCTTCGCTGACGCCAAGACCAATCTGCAAAGTTTTGGTCTTTTCAAAAGGCATCAATATGTCGGCCAGACTGCCGGGAATTCTCTTGAGCGCCTCGGTGATAAAGCCTTTGGAAATGCTGGAGATAAACTCCTCGGCCTTCTGTCGAATGCTTTTGCCATCCTTGGGATCTAATGCTTTCAGAATCTCGGTCGCCAGCCGGGTCCACAAGGCGGTCTTGGGAACCGGAGTGATACTGACGTTTAAGACAACACCGTTGTTCAGCTGCCGGGGATCATTGTCGCAATAAAAATAATCCACCCGGAAGGTATATCCGAAGCAGGTCCAGTATATACCCGCTTCCCAGGTTTCGTATTGCCCGGTATATTCCACCAGCCGGCCGCCTTCGTTTTTGTTGACAAACAATTTTGTCGTTCCCTTGGCTAAACTCAATCCTCCTCCCAGGCCGGGACCTGGATCTGAAGCGGAGCCTGGGCCACATTTGGCGGTAAGAACATTAAAATCCAGAGAGCCGCCTTTAAAAAACTCCAAAGCTTCCGTTCGTAAAACATTCAATTGCATATACGCGGATATTTGTTGCCAGATATCCTGAATGTCCTTGTTTTTATTTAAATATTCTTTTGCCAGCTCCTCGATCTCCGCCCTGGCGTTTTCGTCGGGACGGTAGTCGCTTCCCAGATGTCGCTCGCTCAGATAAATGTCGCAGGCGCGGGCCTTGGCGTAGAAATGTCCCCATCGCGCGGCCAGCCAGGCGGCCCAGTGATACTGATCCTGAAATACAAATCCGCCCTTCCATTTGGCCAGTTCGGCCTTCAGTGTAATATCAATGATTTTAGGAACCTGGACAGTTCCCACGCCCACCAGTTTAAATTCGGAGATAGCGGAAAAGTCCCGGTAGTCGCCAACCTGAATGCCGCCCTTGTATTCCAGAGCGACGCCCACGGAGGCGTCGGTTCCCTTCACTTTGAAACCGAAGGATAAACCCAGATGAAAGGCAACCAGCATACTGCCTGTATCGTAGGGCAGACACTTTTCCAGATCGTTAATTCCCGCCCCCTTCAGAGGCAGTTCCGCGGCAAACGTAACGATATCAATCAGTGTTTCTCGTCCTTCCAGAAAATCCTTGCAGGAGGAAAGCTTTTTGCCTTTCCCCGCAATCAGATTTCCAACATACAGAAAGAACGGAAAGGAACTTTTATAGGCCGAGCAGTAGCAGTTGATCGCCTTCTGGACTCTGGGGAGAGTCTTGAGCATTTCCAGCTCACGCCTGGCTTTTTCTTCAAAGGCCCTTTCATCATGGATTTCTTCTGCGTAAACCTCCTTCATCGCCTTCAGTTTAGCGCTGAGATTCAGAATTTTCAGATTGAGGTCGTCTTTCCGGCGATCGATTTCTCTGATCTGCATTTGCCAAGTCTCAGGACTTCCTTGTGATTCCAGAAGGATCGCTTTCGGCTGAAGACGGGCGATTTCTTCTTTGAGTTTTTGGATAACCGCGGGACGTTTCTGTTTGAGCAGTTCCTCGCGAAACTGTTCCTTGCTCCTTTTGAAATCCTCAACAATGTTGATGTTCTGTTGAAGCTCGGCTTTTTTGTCCAGAAGAGGCATCAGTCCGGCGTAAAGACGCTCCACCTCGTTGCGAATCGAGGCGCGTTCGCCGGTCATCTCTTTATCAAGCACTTCCTTGCCGGAGCGCACCGCGCTGATATGATCCTCAAGCTTTTTTTCGGCTCTAGACAACTTCTCTTTGGTTTGTCTGGCAACTTCCGCTTCCGAATCGTTCGGTGAAATCCTGTTGGAATTGAAATCCAGATTGATTTTGACGCTCTCCAGCATATTTTTTCGGCTTTTTTCCACGGCCAGCTTTTTTCGGCACTGCCAGTGGTCCAGAGCCTGCTGGATGGATTCATCGGGATGGTGTTCCACATAAGTCTGGTCCTGCTTTATGCGCCTGGAAAGATTATCGATTTTCAGATCTGTTTCTTTGATTTGTTTTTCAATCGTTTCCAGAAGATCGTCCAGGGAGGTGCTTTCCGGATTTAATTTTAATCCCAGGGCTTCAATACAGTCCGTCTTCAGTTCAAGCATTTCCTTGTAGGGATCGCCCATTTTGACCGTTTGGGCAACCTCACGCTTCAGATCTTGTCGCCTGTCATGGCCCAGTCTTTCCCTGATATATTTTTCCTTTTTCACATTGGTAACCAGCGTGCGCTGCTCATTGAGCCACACCTGACAAGTCCAGCTCAAGTCATCCCACTGCTGCTTCGTACAGCCCTTTTCCCGGTATTTTGCCAAGTTTTCCGGCATAATAGAAAACAGCGCAAGGTAGTCCTTTAATTCCTCATTGTTTTCAACCGTTCTAATAAATTCCCCTCTGGCTTGAACCGGTTTGATTCCTTTGCTGATCACATTCAGTTCATCCGACGTTCGAAACAGCCATCCCGAATATGCAGAAATGAATAATTCAGGATGCTGGCTGTCATATCCGGGGCATTTTTGAGTAAATTCTTGATTATGACTGATACTTTTACTGAGTTTTTCAGAGCTTTCAGACATGGCGGGATTCCTCAATGGATCATGAATGGTACAGTATAATTCTGTTCGTTGGGAACTATAAGAAACAGCAAAGGGTCTGTCAAGGCATTCTTTTTTTTAGCAAAAGAGAACGGCAAAATGCCGCAATCCGAACAACATTTCAAATGCTATAAGCCGGACAGGTCTATTCAAAGTTGAACGGAAAAAATTTTTTCTTGACATATTCGAGCAATCAGCTTAATCACTACCATAAAGATAGTATTAGTAGGATATAAGAGGAAATCCAGATGAAACTTTCCACAAGAACAAGATACGGAGTTCGCCTGATGATGGCGCTGGCGATTCAATATGGCCAAGGCCCTGTATTTCTTAAAGATATTGCCAGAGGAGAAAATATTTCCGAAAAATACTTAAGCCTGATCATCATTCCTTTGCGGAGTGTCGGTCTGGTAAACTCCATCCGCGGTGCTCATGGAGGGTATCATTTATCCAAAGAGCCTTCCCAAATTACCTTGAAAGAAATAGTCGATGTATTGGAGGGGGATTGTTCCCTTGTGGATTGCGTGAAAAACCCTTCCTCTTGCTCCAGAGCGCCCATCTGCGCCAGCCATGATATCTGGGCTATTGTCGGAAATAAAATCTCTGAAACTTTGAATTCGATCACGCTGGATACACTGATCAAAATGAATCAGGAAAAAGCGGAAAATACCATCATGCAGGGAATTTAAGATGCCGAAAAAAGTCCTGGTGGCGATGAGTGGGGGCGTAGATTCCTCCGTCGCCGCGCTGCTGTTGAAAAAAGAAGGGTACCACGTTGCCGGTGTCACGATGTGTCTGGGCATTGCAGCCGAAGAAGACTCAGCCAGGTGCTGCGGTGCCGATGCGATTGACGACGCCCGAAGAGTCTGCGACCAGCTTTCGATTGCGCACTATGTGCTGGATTATGCGGATCAACTGGAGGAAAAAGTGATCGCCAAATTCATCAGCGAGTATCAGCAGGGAAGAACACCCAATCCCTGCATCGATTGCAACCGCCACCTCAAATTCTCCAGCCTGCTGAATAAAACGCTGGGATTGGGATTTGACTATCTGGCAACCGGCCATTACGCGGCCATTGAAAGAAAGGATGACCGCTATCTTCTAAAGAGGCCGAAGGATCGAAAAAAAGATCAGACCTATTTTCTTTACGCGATTCCTTACGGGAAACTGGAACACATTCTGTTTCCCCTGGCCTCCCTGACAAAAGAGGAAGTCAAGGACATTGCGAAAAAAGAGGCCCTGCCAGTTGCCGAAAAGCCGGAGAGTCAGGACATTTGTTTCGTGACGCAGAAAAATTATCAGGAGTTCATCCTGAAGCGCGCAGGAGCGCAACTGCCGGGACCGATCGTGGACAGACAAGGAAAAGTGCTGGGCAGGCACAGGGGGATTGTGTTTCACACGGTCGGCCAGCGCGGAGGCTTGGGAATCAGCCACCCGACGCCTCTCTATGTTTTGTCCATTGATCCCATAAGGAACCGCATTGTCGTCGGCGAAAAGAAAGAATTACTGGCCAGGGGGCTGTTTGCGGATGACGTTAATCTGTTGGCCCAAACCTGGCCCGATGAGGTGCAAGCGAAAATTCGCTACCGGAAAAAAGAAGCTCTCTGTAAAGTGACGGCGGCGTCCGGCCGCCTGCAAGTCATTTTTTTCGAGGAGCAAGAAGCCATCACACCCGGCCAGTCGGTCGTTTTCTATGATAACGACTACGTCCTGGGCGGTGGCGAAATTCAAGAGGT
>ENA-UPTA01000996-UPTA01000996.1-activated-sludge-metagenome-genome-assembly--contig:-NODE-996-length-32355-cov-12.010248_pt1 | contig 32355 bp, 25 predicted proteins | sample MGYA00238184_ERZ773361 | MGnify/ENA primary metagenome ERZ773361 (study PRJEB29100, sample SAMN05720205) | activated sludge metagenome | isolation source: anaerobic digester from wastewater... | reverse complement strand
CTTCTTGCGGGTCGGCAAAAAAACTAAATCTTTTTTCTTTCAATTTTTCTTTTTCATTTCTCATTCTCAAACCATTTTCTTTGTCATTGTCGTTGTCTGTCTCTTACACTTGGCGGTAACGATTACGGCTAAAATGAGTGCGGTTTTCAACGCTTCTCACTTTCAAACTGCAACCAAAGTTAATTAGAATTCCCAATCTTTCAATAAACCACGAAAGCCGCATTCATTTTGAGCCGATGTTACAGGGCGTTTTTACTTTTCCTCCAATATTTTCTTTTTCTCTTTTTCGTATTCTTCTTGTGTCAAAATACCCTCGTCAAGCAATTGTTTTAGTTCTCTTAATCTATCTGCTTTGGATTTTGTAGTTATTTTTAATTCTTTTTTAGTGTTTGTTCTATCTTTACAGCCAGTATAGTCAATACGGTAAATGTAATGATTAAAATCTTGTTTGGTTACTCCGTTTTCATTAATGTCTGGTTTCCATAAAGCACCAGTTGACAAATCTACAGCAACCCCCCAAGGTAGTGGAATACCACTATATAAACCAGTCCAACCTACAACTGTACCAGCAAAAGCCCATCCGCGAAATTTTCTTTGAGTAAAGTCCTTAGTTTGTGTTTCACAACCTTCTTCTTTTATAGTAACTGAGAAATTATTGGCTTCTTTTCTTTTCGCTTTAAATGATGCTTCTCCAGTTCCTTGATAATCTCCCTTATATTCAATTTTCGCATTCGGGTGGTCTGGAACTTGCACTTTAGCATAGTATTTACTTCCGCCAATAATTGTTGCACAACTTGATAAAATACTGGCTATTGCCAGTAACATTAAAAGATTAAATAAATTTTTCATACTCTTGTTATTAAATATTTAGTTATTAAAAAAATGATTCTTTATATAATTCATAAGTTTAGATTCTTATTATGGTGCTCTGATGTTTTTCATAATGCCCTGTAACGGTTGAGTGTAGCGGCAGTAAGGGATTGCGGGCTTCGTTCCTGTCAAGATACACCGGAGTTTATGCGTGGCAAAATGCTTGATTTACCAGTGAAACCCTTATTACTGCTACACTTTGTTATAGCACGTGCATTTTCAATTTTGATTGTTGTCCTTCTTTTCATCATTATTTATTGCTCCACCAACAATAGACCCTATAAAACCTTCCACAACAACAGCAATTATTGTTGCAAGATGAAATATTGGGAGAAGCCTACCAGCAATTAAACTAGCGATGATATAAGCAACACCAGCTCCAATAGCAGAATATAAGTTCATGATTTATTGATTTATTTGTTTTTTCAATTCAAGTAATTTCTTATTACCGGGATCGATTGCTAAGCCTTCTTCAATATATTTTAAAGCATAATCTTTCAAGCCCATTTGAATGTTAAATTGAGCCTGTTTTATTTTTGATTCGACCAAAGCGTTTGTGATTTCCTGATCTGAGAATTTACGGTTTGAGGGTAATAAAGAGTAAATGCAATCATAGATTTTTGAAAGATGTGTATCAAAAGAGGATATTGTAGAAGCATAGCTAAAAGAAAAATGGGTATTCTTTATTATAAAGTCCACCATTAAAAGTTTTTTATCCATTTTTTTAAGAGTAATAGTGGAACTTGTGTATTGAATATTCTCAACAGTAAATAATTTTGAAGTTACTGTAATGTCATAAGCTTGATACTTTTCTTTCATGCGGTCATCGCTATTTTTAGATGATGTCACAAGATCATTAAATGAACTGTATGGATTAGGTTCTCCAATAATTATCACATTTATTTTCTCATTGCTCGGATTAATAAATTTAACCTTCCCCCGTGAAGTTTCAGAATATTCACTTGTTTTCCACCCTTCAGGTTTTATAACAGTAAAAAATCCATTAGGGTCTTGATACAAATTTTTCTTATACGCTTCTACTTGAGCAAATGAACTTAAGCTAAGTAAAACGCAGCACAGAATTGAAATTGACTTTTTCATAAGATACTCCTCCATTTATTTGATTTATTAAAAATAATATTTCGATTTATTTATCTTTTCTAACACACCTACAATTGAATTCGCTACTTTTCAATTTTGATAAGATATGCTCACCTGTAAAGCCAGCCCCTAACATTTCAGCTGAATTACCATATTCAGTTGAACTCCAAAAAGCCTTCATGTTACTTATTCCGCCAACTGAGTCATTTTTTAAATACATGGTTTTTAATTCATCAATGTTTGGTAAATACCAGTCATCATATCCGAATGCAACCAGATTATCGCATAACCTAACTGCATTATCCCATTGCATCTTACCTCCATTATTTTCAGGGTAAACATACAATTTGTAGTTATCGTGGGTAATTACGATTGGTTTCTCTGCTTTTTTACTACAACTGTAACTTGCGATTACAATCAGTAAAAACATAACACTGTTTTTTAAAATCATTGTTTTCATAATTTTTACTTTTTGTTGTTTATTTTATTTTCTATGTCTAACAAAACTGAATCATTAGGCGATATTTTTAATCCATCTTGAATAAAAACCTTTGCTTGTTCTAATTCTCCCATATCGAATAAGAGTTTTGCTACTCTTCGTCTTGATTGAACAGCATGAAAATTCTTTTCTTCAGGAGTGATAATTTTAGAAATAGGATGATAAGTGGAGATAGAAGTTTCAATAATTTTAATATAATCATCAAACTCATCGCTTGATGCTGAATAATAAATATTATGATTCATGCCATCAATTAGGTAATCTACCATATAACTTCTTGAATCCTGAATGTTAAATTTTCTTATTATTACTTTATAATCACCATATTTGGAACTATCGATTGTGAGATTATTAGCTCCAGCTCCAATCAATTTCTCCCTTCCTTCGTTTTGACAATAAATAAAAAAACTTTCAAAAGATTCCTGTGGGATTGATTTAACTAAAATCATTAAATTATTGTTATCAGATTTAGTAAAATGCACTTTACCTCTTGTGTCTTCAGGAAATTCTTTAATTGCCCAATTTTCTGGAGGAAAAATTGAAAAATAGCCTTTTGGATCAACATACTCTTTGGTTGATAAAGAGATCTTTGGTTTTGACTTGATACTTGATTCATTTGAACCACATGACATTAATATCAGAGTCATGATTGTTACCGCTGTTAATTTTGCAATAAGATTTTTCATTTTGCTTAAATTTAATGGTTTCTATTTATTCTTTGCATGTGCTATAACTCGCTTGTAGATACAGTAAAACTGTACTATTGCTACCAAATTTGGAATGTATTGTACAGTTTTTACTGTTTTTTATTTCGTAACTGTTTGTCATCTTTTTCTGTTTTTTTAAGGCTACGAAGTTAAACTTTTTTACAAATCATCGAACGGTGATTTTATTTTTTGAAGATTTTTATCGGTTACATGCGTGTAAATTTCAGTGGTTTTGCTGCTTTTGTGTCCCAGAAGTTCCTGTATGTATCGTAAATCGGTACCTGATTCGAGCAGATGTGTTGCATAGCTGTGCCGCAACCAGTGTAGCGTTACCGGTTTATTAATTCCACATTTTTTAAGGGAATCTTTCAGTACTTGCTGTAAACTTGTCGCTGTGTATTGTTTACCCTTTTTTTGCCCTTCAAACAGCCATGTTTGGGGTCTGAACTTTTTGTAGTATTCACGCAATTGTTCTATTAGCTTTTCAGGAATGGGCGCTACACGGTCTTTTCGTCCTTTTGCATTTTTAATGATCAGCAAATGACGTTTCGAATCAATATCTGCCGGTTTCAGGTTGAGCAGCTCGCTGCGCCGCAGTCCGCAGGCGTAAATCAAACTAAGCATGGCCTCGTGTTTTATGTTACCTGGCGCATCCAGAATGGCTTTTACCTCTGCTTTGCTTAATACATTCGGTAGCTTGTGCTCAGGGCGTGGTCGCTCAATTTTATCAGTCTCCATTTTTGCATGCATCACCTCCCTGAAAAAAAGTTTCACGGCATTTACCGTTTGGTTTTGGTAAGCAAAACTGAGATTGTTCCGGATAATCACATCATTTACATAATTTACCATATCCTGGTTTGTGATTTCTGATACTGGTTTTTCGGCTGTAAAAAGTAAAAAACTCTTCAAAGTTCCAATGTAGGTTTTAATGGTCGCCTGGCTGTAACGCTTGTGGTTCATCCATTTGCTGAATTCTTCAATTCGATTTTCTGTTTCAGGAGAAAGCTGAACTGCCACAATCGGGGATTCACTGTTTTTATCTGGCACCTTAGCCTGCTCATTGTTCACGCTTTTTGCATGTTCCTTTAATGCAGTGTAATCCAGATACGCCACCGGTTTTAACACATCAAAAACCCTTGAAAGATTAAATTGTTCTTTCGGTATGTACCAGTACTTCCTACTCTGGCTCCATCGTGCTCCCGGCAGGGTTTTTACATGGTTTATCAGTGTTGCGTCTTTTTCAAAAACCAGGCTGACCACCGGGTTATCCTGATGAAGTGCGTTAGCCAGCGTTATTTGAGGTTTTTGCATGTGTTCAATTTTCAGATTGCTAAAGTATAAATTTAATAAATTCAAAATAGCCTTTTAGATGGTACACCGAAAAAATATTTCTCCACTCTGTCAAAAAACTTTCTCACTTTTGAGCCTGTCAAATTCTACAAACTATGCCTGAGTGTATGAAAAGAAATCTGCTTTTTAATACCTGCCTTTACAACACTATTTTTTACGATGCAGTTAAGCGTTCCATCGGATAAGTGTTGTCCTTTTTTACCCTGTGCTTCAAAAAGGAAATGAGATGGTCTTTCATACTTGTAATATAACCTTAATATATCCAAGGTCTTTGCTGAAAGTATCGTATATCTGTCTTTTTTGCCTTTACCTTGTACTACGTGTATCTGCATACGCGCGGAATCAATAGCAGATGGTTTGATCAGTTGAACTTCCTGGCGTCTGAGACCCGAAGAATATGCAAGCATCAGGATGGCTTTATGCTTTATGTTTGGCGTAACAGCAATTAACTTTTCAACTTCGCCGAGTGATAAAACAACAACAGGAAGTTTTTTCACACGCCTGGGACGTTTAATCTTTATTGGCTGCCAGTCGCGTTTAAGCACATCCACCTGCATAATCTTAAAGGCACTGATGCCTTGATTGATCATGGACACAGAAATTTTATCAACCATGATACGTTGATGAAGAAAATCCTTGAATTGTTGGGTAGTAATCTTGTCAACGGGTAACTTGAAAAAGTTTTGTACCTTTGACATGGAAGCCGAATAGCTTTTGATGGTTTTCTCGCTGTAGTTGCGAAGCTGCATCTCGCACACCATCTGCTCAATGAACAATGAATTTGTCTTTTGCATTTTTTGTTTAATTTTAAGATTGGACACCCTAAAATTAACAAAAAATTACCGCCTCCGAAAGGGGGCGGTTTAGTTCAATACCTATGACAAAATCATACTATTGCAACATTATCTGGCTGAATATGTATGATTATTGTCATTCATTATTTATCATTTATTTTTAAAAAGTAAAAATACTAATTTTTTACAATTCATCAAATGGGCTTTAATTATCTCTAAGCTTTTTTGGCTTACATGGGTGTATATTTCAGTAGTCTTTGAACTTTTGTGCCCAAGCAACTCTTGAATGTATCGTAAATTGGTTCCTGCTTCTAACAAATGCGTAGCATAGCTGTGACGCAACCAATACAAGGTAACAGATTTATTTATCTCTGCTTTCGTTGCGACCTTCTTTAAAACTTGTTCTATACTCCTTTTGCTCTACCTACTTAGCATATTCTGCCTTTCAAAAAGCCATATTTTTGGCCTGTAAGCCTTGTAGTACTCACACAGCATTCCAATCAGCTTGTCGGACATGGGCTTAACCCTGTCCTTTCTACTCATTACATTTTTGAGAGTAGCAGGTTCAGGTTCGAATAGATAGCCTAAAATCTTAGATTTAGTAACTTATTTCTGTGGAGTACGAAAGAATTAATTAGGCTCAATACTGCAATACTGGTTGTGGCGTTTCAAAAAAAACGTGAAAACCTGTAAACAGAAAGGTTGGATATTAGCGAATGAACTTTTAGTTTAAAGAACCAAATTCTGGGAAAGTATATATCTTATTTAGAGATTAGAACAGGAAGCTGGTTTGATTCTTGCAAGATAATTTTTGACTATATTTGCATAGAAGTCATAGAGATAGCTGCGCATAATGTCTTTTTCCTGTGTTTGGGAAAATAATTTTTCGATTTTTTGCAATTGATGATCGATGCGGGTTTCGAAATCTTTCTCTCTACCTTCGTATTCAGTTTTAAAGCGATAGGAGTGATTTGCTTTATCGTAACAATACCAATGAAAAGGAAAGATTTTGTAATGACTGTGGATTTCTGCATCTATAGCATTGGCTACATGTTGTATAGCTTCTCGCATATTGAATTCGCTCATCGAAAACGATAAGGGATGAGTGATAGAGAAGTGTACATGCCCTTTGAACTCGATTAAACCTTCTTTCATTTCGTTGAGCCTCATTTTGTTAGTTTTTTCGAAAGATTTTCCATTAGATTTTTGAAAAGCATCCCAGCATTTATAAACGTCACAGGGGTCAAATTCATAAGAAACCGAGACGGGTAAAAAATTGTATTGGTTTAACAGCTTCAATTCTTCCCCTTTATCGGAGGCCATAAGCAGCATTTTTATCAATGAAGGTTGCGTAAAATCATCGCCATTTTTGCTTCGCCCTTCTTGTTGAGCAATCCATACCGACTGATGTCTGCTGAGCAAAGTATCTCTAATATATTGAGATAAGACGAGTGAAGCTTCGTAAAGTGCTTTACCTTCCACATTTCGTTTAACCACGAAGCTTTTATTTAGACGTGCCAAATGCTCTATCCATGGGATCACGAATAAATTGTTGCCAATAGCAGATTCGATAGTATCGAAACCTTCGGTATATAAAATATAATTCAAAATAAAACTATCCATCAAAATATCTCTATGGTTCGAAATATAGAGATAGGGTGTGTTTTTATCCAGGGCTTCCGTGCCTTCGTAGGTCAATGCTTCCACTGATTCGTTTAAAAGATTTTTCAGAAGAGGTAAGAGCAATTGTTGCTGTAACTCATTAATTGATTGAAAATTAGTGATTTTTTCGAGCCATTCAGGTAATTTCTCTTTCCCGAATTGATAGGTTAGGGCTTCCTGAAATAAGGATTCATTGACAATGGATGAGAGATAGGTATGAACCTCATCATCTCTGAATGAACGAATGCTATCGAACATTATTTGTTCCATGCCGCGAAATTATAAAGATTATTATAAATGTATCTTCACATAACCTTTGAACAGTCTCAAAATCTAGGCCAGATTGAGAATCAATAAAACACTAATTGTATAATAAGCTAATTCTTTTAAAAGATACTTCTTATTTAAAATTCGAAAAGGGGAGCTAGGGCTCCCCTGAATTATTTGTAGTGTATCGTATAACTTTTTTACTGTATGATTAATTTATTAAAATAGTCTTTCCCATCTATGGTAAGACGATAGAAATAAAGTCCTTTCGCTAATTTTTTACCGTTGCTTGTGGCATTCCAAGTATATTGGTGTACTCCAGAACTCATCTGTTGATCAAGTAAAGTAGCGATTTGCTGTCCATTCATATTTAGAATGGACAAATGAACATTTGAGTCCTTTCTCAGCATAAAATGAATAGTGGTATGTTGTGAAAATGGATTAGGTTCGTTCCATGTAAGCACTTCATCTTTCCCTAATTCATCAATTCCTTCTATGATTGCAACGATAGTACTGTAAGCACTATGACCAACGGTGCTTGCATTTATTATCAATAAGTTGCCAGATAGGAAAGGATCAGAAAAATTCGAAACCCATGTATTGAAAGGAAGTCCTTCACTTGCATCCAACCATGTTAATCCATCATCATCTGAAAGAAATACCCCGTTACCTGATGTTCCAGCATAAATAATTTTTGGAATCCCATTGCAAGAAATTTTTTCTTGATTTTTAATAAGAGGGATAGGGATTTCAATATCAGCCAGACATTCTACCTGAGAAGGCAAAGAGAAAATCGGAGTCCAATTTTCACCTCCATCTTCAGTTTTTACTATATAATATCCTGCTGAATAATGGCCACTTCCGGCCAAAACCTTTTGTGAATCTAAGGGATCAACAGCAATGGCATAAGTTTGGCAACAATTATTGATCAAACCATTGTTAATATCTACCCAGTGAATACCCTGATCGGTGCTTTTCAACAAAGAACCAGTGCCCTCATAAGCGACATATCCTGCATAGATTAATTGTTCATCGCTAAAAGGTGCAATTTCGATGGCATGAATTCCAACTTGATCTGAGCCTATATAAACTTCTTCCCACCCTGATTGGCCACCATCGAGGGTTTTGTAAATAGTAGCAGCATAGCCTGCCACTCCAAAGTGGTTTCCTCCTACGAATAGCAATCCGGGTTGAGTAGGTGTTTGTTCAATTGTCCAGAGTTCTGTTTCGAATAATGAACCAATATTTGGTCCGGTATTTGTCCAGGTAATTCCTCCGTCGATTGATTTATAGACGCCTTCCTGAGCCACCGATGAAGGGCCTCGTGAAACGGCGTATATGTTGCTGTTGATATCGTATGTTACGGCCGAGAATCTTGTTGCTGGTAAGCCCCATACTAAATTCCATGTATTTCCTCCATCGTTGGACATATAGCAACCTCCCGAGTTCCACGATTCGAAAGCAACGATGATGTTATTACTATTCTGAGGATCAATAGCAATATCATTTGCTGCTAACGTAGCAATACCTATATTAAATACTTCCCAATTTAAACCAGCATCTTGGCTTCTATATACGGCTGTATTTTTGCATCCGATAAATAATTCTTCAGCACTGTTAGGGTAAAAAATCATGTCGGCAATCGAGAAATTTGAAGCTCCAGTGGAAGAATAATCCCAATTAAGGCCTCCATCAGTCGAAAAATATACTCCATCTCCATCTGTACCTGCGTATATCTTCAAAGAATCTTCAGGGCTAACGAGCACTTTTGTAACTACCTTAAGAGGAAAGCCGGTTGATATATTCTGCCATGTAAATTCACCTAGTATACATTTATATAGCCCTAAATATTGGCTCCCGAATAGTTGGCCACCTCCCAAATACACTGTACTCTCTGCTATTTCGATGTCGTTGAATGGAAATGAATTAGGAAGATTATTGGTTACGATTTGCCATGTTTCGCCTGAATTATTTGAGTAAATTACTTCACCTCCTCCAAAAGCCCCATAAGCAGCAGCTACTAATTGAGAAGGATTATCCGGAAAAATTGCTATATCGGCAATGCCAAAATCGATATTCAGATTCGAAGTATTTAATATTTGCCATGAAGAGCCACCATCAGTAGTTTTGATAATTTGTAGCCAATTTGTGGCTCCCGAGCTGCTGCCAAGGCCAATGTATACAATGTTACTGTTAGTAGGATCGATGGAAAGAGCCGTGATATCTCGTACATCAGTTGGAATATTAAGTTGTATCCAGTTGAGTCCATTATCGTTAGATTTAAAAAAACTTAAAGTATTGCCTCCACTTACATATATGATGCCACCTGGCGCAATCGCTATTAAGTTAACGTTACTCGTATAGGCAGCCAGGCTCTCCCATAAAATCCACGATGAAGAAGCATCATATTTAATGAATGGTAAGCCAGCCGCCGCATATAAAGTTGCGGGCGTTTCGAGCGATGAGGCTATTGAAAAAACATCTCCTCCCCAAGGCCCTATGCTGTTCCATGGATAACCAGCATCAGAATTCCAGCTTGGTGTTTGTCCTTGAACTTCATTCTTACGAAATACCTTCTTCCCAAACATGGTGAAAGGAAGATTACCGCTTTCATCAAAAATTGTCCTATGAGATAATCTTTGATTTAAATCATAAGAAGGAGATAGATTTACATTCGATAAATTTGCCTCTTTGGCTAAATTTTCTAAGTTCTTCGATTGCTTCGATGATGTTGCAGCGCCAACTAAATCATTATGCACTGCATTTTTTGAATTCCACATTTCTTGTGCATTTATTCCCTCTATGTTAAGGATTAATAAGCCAAATGCACATAACCAAAACTTGATAGTTTTCATCATTCACTAAATTTTAAGGATTAAACATTTAATAATAGACACTATGGCCTTTAATATATTGCGAATATTTACTTGAATCTTTAGTCAGAAACATTTTGCAATTTTCCATTATTCAGTTGTTAAAAAATGGCTTATTTGTTTTCTTTTCAAAATACGTTAATTTATATATATAATGTCATTAGTGTCTACTAAAAATTTAAGCTAAGTTGAAAGCCGACGTTTTCACGTATTTCAGGTCCATCGTAGACCGGTTTTTCGAACAGTTCTCTGATCGGTGTTTTATCGATGAGAGACCCCCGCAAAACGCGGAGTACATCGAACAAGCTGCGATTGAGATGGAAGTCATGTTCGGCGATAGCAACAAGGCAGTAAGCGCATATGGCGCAATAGATCTGTATTCTGACAGCATTCTCGGAGTTGCCCCAAAAGGCTTTGATATACAGATGCTGCTTGATCCATTTGAAAAACAGCTCAACTTGCCAACGCTTTTTATAAAGCATTGCAATGTCTTTTGCGCTGATATAAAGCGCATTGGTGATGTATGTAAACGTGCGTTTGAGCTCCTTGGCATAATACACGATTCTGCGAAGTTTCCCGGGGTATTTCTTCCTGGATTGATAGCCGGTAAGTTCAATGATCTGGTCGCTGATGACACCATCATCATCTTCAATAAGCGCCTCTGCGTCAAAGATTTCGTACTGAAGTCTGCCTCTCTGACGGATAATGAAATAAGAGTCAATGATGTTGATTTTGTACAATCTGGCAAGGTCAAAGTAGCCCCTGTCAAAGATGTAGTAAGCATTGGGCTCATAAGGGATCCGATCCATCGCCTGAGTGTCGTGAACATTGGCGTTGGTGATATGAATATAGGTTGGAATCTGGGTAACCACATCGAAGAGCGTATGAGCTTTGATTCCGCTTTTTGTACTGCGGAACTTTGCCCACCAGAAAAGATTGAGGCAGAGATCAATAGTTGTAGAATCAAACGCATAAAACTTTCCGCAGAGTTCAAAAGGTGTATTAATTCGTTTATTTTGCGCTATTTCAATGAGTTTCTTAGCAAACTCTTCAAATATGTGGTAATCCCTGTTCGCATTGGCCTTGGCAAGGTTCGCCAATTTAATCTCTTCTTTCCCGAATCCCAGATGGTAAGCTTTCCTGGAGTGCGCTGTCACTACACTGACGAGTTCTCGAAGTCTATCACAACCATACAACTGACCAAACATCATCATAAGCAACTGATTCCAACAGGTAAAGTGTTTGACGTACTTGTCTCCATCATAATTTTTGACGATCCAATCAAAAGCTTCCTTTGGAAGCAGTTTGATGAGTTGTGTAAATACATAAGTTCCGGTGTTCATATTGCTTTGAGGTTTAAGCTCAAACAATATATGAAATCAAATGTAGATGTTAAATTATTAGCTATATCTTGTTAAATATTAAATAATTATAAAGATTAAACAAAAAGTTTAGTAGACACTAATGATATAATGTTTAAATATATAGATATCGCAAATATAATGTTTTTTATAATGGCTTATTCATTGTAACTAACTATTTAATCGATAAAGTGCCGTAAAATACTTATAATGAATAAGTTAAAATTTAACTGATGGAATTTATGTTCTCAGACAGCATATAATGAGAATTTGTAGCTCTCTTATTCATCAAGAAATAAATCGAGCTACCTCAATATATAATTTTAGAGAGGGAGAGATTGGGAAATTACTTATGACTGGGTTAAAAACCGAAATCCTATAAATTTAAGAGCACTTAAATTAATATTTAAGAGTTAAAGAGAATGTTGAGAATTTGCAAAGTATTGGATTTTAACTGGTTTTTTGGCCACAGTTAATACAGCCTTTTTCAAAAAATATAGAAAGTAATAGAAACTCTACTTGAACTGAGAATTTTATACTTGATTTCATCATTACTTCCATCAATTAAATAAGATTTTGGATGAGCTAAGTTGAAAGTATAGTTTTAGTTCATTCGTTATAGATTTTCTACTGTAAATCTTGTTGGGAAATATGCATATCAAATTAGAGATATACTTAATTATTAGCAGACACACCCGTATTTATCTCTCTTTGTGTTTATAAAAATTTGTTTTTGTGTTAATGCTTTTTTGATGTTTGCTATGTAATAAGAAAATCTTTAGGTTTAATTTTTCAGAATTCATCCTCTTGGTATAAGGAGGTATCTTCGTCGATTGTAGCGCAATTGAAGTCGAAGGGAGGTACAGAAGAAGGGCGTTCGAAATCATCCTTACGGATACCGAGAGAAGGATTGGCGTAAATGCGTTTCATATAATGAGCCCATATGGGCAAAGCCATGCTTGCGCCTTGTCCCATGGTAATACTACGGAAGCGGATGCTACGTAATTCTCCGCCCACCCATACACCAGTAGTAAGCTGAGGAACGAGGCCGATAAACCATCCGTCACTCTGATTTTGTGTTGTGCCTGTTTTTCCGGCGATGGGATTATCGAAACCATATTTATAACGCAGCCGAACTCCTGTTCCACTCTGGACGACGCCTTTCATCAATTCCACCATCAGATAGGCAGTTTCCTGGCTAATGGCTTCTTCTTTACGTGGCACGAAACTTTCGAGCACATTACCGTTCTTATCTTCTATGCGTGTAAGCATGATAGGTTCTACCCAAACACCTTCATTAGCAAAGGTGTTGAAAGCTCCTGTCATTTCGTAAAGAGAAATTTCGGGTGTACCCAGGCAGATGGAAGGAACGGCTGGAATTTCTGAGGCAATTCCCATTTTTTGTGCTATTTTGATAACAGCTTCAGGGCTATATCGTTTCATTAGAAAGGCGGAGATATAATTGACAGAATTCGCCAAAGCCCATTTCAGAGGCACCATTTGTCCTTCGCGTGCATCGTCGCTGTTTTGGGGTGTCCAAAAGCTTCCATCGTAGAGTTCGAAAGTTACCGGAACATTTGGTACCATAGAGCAGGGGTTGAATTCACCTTCCTGCATAGCCAGGGTGTACAGAAAAGGCTTAAACGTAGAGCCCACTTGACGTTTCGACATTTTTACATGATCATATTTGAAATATCGATAATCTATGCCTCCTACATAAGCTCTGACGAAGCCTGTATGCGTTTCCATACTCATCAATCCGGCATGCAAAAAACTAAATGAATAACGAATGCTGTCCATTGGGCTCATCATCGTATCAATATCTCCTTTCCAGCTAAAAACCTTCATGGGAATTTTGGTTTGGAAGGCTTTCCAGATAGAATCTTTCGATATACCTGCCTGACGCATGCGTATGTAACGATCTGAGCGTTTCATGGCATCTTCATAGATTTTGTCGATTTCTTTTTTTGTTAGGTCATTCGAAAAAGGAGCATTTTTTTGACCTTTCATTTGTCGGAAGAAGGCCGGTTGAAGTTCTTCGCTTAAGTGTTTTTTGACGGCATATTCGGCATATTCCTGCATGTGATAATTGATCGTAGTATAGATGCGTAAGCCATCTTTATAGAGGTTATAAGGAGTACCGTCGCTTTTATAGTGTTTTGAGCACCAGTCGGTGAGTTCTTCCCTTAAGATTTCTCTGAAATAGGTTGCCAGTCCGCTTGTATGGTCCATCATGCGGTATTTCGACATGTCGATAGGTAATTGGGAAATAGAATCGACTTGATGTTGAGTGAGGTAATCATGTTTAGCCATTTGAGCAAGAACAAGGTTACGGCGTTTGAGGGCATTTTCTGGATTTCGGATAGGGCTATATCGGGTAGGGGCATTAACTATTGCGATTAATAAGGCCGATTCTTCTGCATTAAGTTCGCGAGGTTCTTTAGAAAAGAAAGTATTGGCAGCTGATTTTACGCCAAAAGCATTGCTGCCGAAATCCACCGTATTCAAATACATAGCAAGAATTTCTTCTTTTGTGTAGTTGCGTTCGAGCTTGACTGCAGTGACCCATTCTTTAAATTTTCTTAAAATAAAGGCAGGTGTAGATAAATTCTGGCCGCGTGGGAAAAGGTTTTTAGCCAGTTGTTGTGTGATGGTGCTTCCTCCTCCAGCATATCGGCCAGTGAGAACTCCGGCACTTACCCTTAGAAGTGCCTTATAGTCTATTCCGGCATGTTTTTCGAAACGGGCATCTTCGGTAGCTATAAGCGCCTGGATGAGAAAAGGCGATAACTCATTGAAATGAGTATTCGAGCGGTTTTGTATATAATACGTTCCTAAAACTTTTCCGTCGGCCGATATAACTTGTGAGGCCAAATTGCTCTTAGGATTCTCGAGATCTTCGAATGAGGGCATCTCTCCAAAAACACCGACAGAAAGTAAGATAAAAAATAATAGGATAACTGCAAGTAACCCGGCATATATCTGCCACATTCGTTTAATGTAAAAATTCATTTCTTTTGGATACTGCCCTTGGTTAGTAAAATATTTCTTGAAAAAATTTCCCTTGGATGACATTGAAAACTCAATTAATTATCTATGATTTATTTATCTGTTTTGAGGCTTTGCAATTTTAATCCCGACCTCAGTAATTCCGTTTATTTCTGCTTCACGCATAGCGTGAGCAATTTTAAAAACATAACGCCCACTGCGGGGGAAAAGTACATTGTGCTTGATAAGAAAACGACTTTCGAAAACCGTTCCTGTTCTTTTTCCCAGCCATTGTCCTTCGGGGCTTGCAAGTATACATTCCAATGTGTCTCTGTAGGCAGTTTGGTCAGGGTAAATGGTGGTCAAAAAGAGATAGAGGTTAGAGTAGGGGTATTTCTGATTATTACGTAATTGAATATAAACATCGAGCGGAACAAGTGTATCATGAATAGAAGTTTGAAAGGTTATCTCTTGTTTACTGTGCCATTTGGCATCAGGGATTTTTTGAATGTCGTTGTAAATGTCGTTGATTTGGCATGACATCGATAACATGCACAAGAGGCATAAATATAAAAATGAAGGGATTTTCATTTGGGTGAGGAGGTCATTTTAAAAATTATTCGTCAGGGCCATTTTCATTGAGGAGGTCATAGTCGCTGGCTTGTTCGTAAAAGGATTTTGGTTCTTCAGCCATGGCATAGTCTTCGAGGTTTTCTGGATATTGACCAGCAAGGTTCATTTCCTCAATTTCTTTAACTTTATCGAGGGGTATAGCCAGGAAGTTATTAGGGTCTTTGAGGTAAGCATACCACATCAATTTTTTAAATACATCTATTTTTTGGCAAATGGCCTCACCTTTTTGGGTTTTCAGTACAAGTTCTAAATCGGGAAATTCCTTCAAGGCATCCATATAGGCTTCATGTTCATAATTTAGGCAACATTTCAATTTGCCGCACTGACCGGTAAGTTTTTGAGGGTTAGGAACGAGTTGTTGTATTTTAGCCGCTTGAGTAGAAACAGTATGAAATCGATTAATCCATGAACAGCAGCAAAGCTCGCGACCGCAAGGCCCAATACCCCCTAATTTGCCGGCTTCTTGTCTTATGCCTATTTGGCGCATTTCAACACGAATTTTGAAACGATCGGCAAGAATTTTAATGAGTTCACGGAAATCCACTCTTTCATCGGCTGTATAATAAAAGATGGCTTTACTTCCATCGCCTTGATATTCTACATCATTTATTTTCATAGAAAGTTTGAGATTTTCCACGATTTTGCGGGTTTGAAGCATGGTAGTCTCTTCGCGTGAGCTTGAAACTGCCCATTTTTCAATGTCGTTCGGTTTGGCTAAGCGAAGTACTCTTTTCAATTCCGTATGTTCAGGGTCTATATTTTTGGCTTTCATCTGTAGGCGAGCAGTATGACCTGTAAGACTTACTATACCGATATCATGACCAGGATTTCCTTCCACCAGCACGATATCGCCTTGTTGAAGTTTTATATCAGGTTGTACATGCATGAATTCTTTATGATTATTTTTCAAACGTATCTCGGCAAATTCAAAATAAGTTTCGTAGCCCGAAGCCGGTATTTGCGAAAGGTAATCGTATGCAGAGAATTTAGCACATCCATTGGAATAAGGACTTGGTTCGCCATCCAAAGGCAAACAGGTGCAACCCCTCGAGAATAATGGATTGTTAATATCTACTTTTTTTGTCATTTTTCAATAGGTTGTAACAAAATACTTCATTATAATTCTATTAAGCTGTGTTGATAAACACGCTTAAAAGATTTTACAAAATTATACAAATTCAGCTCACTGATTTTGTTCGTGTGGCGCTTATTAGCTCATGAACGCTTATGGTGAGATTCGTAAAAACCATGTTAGGGCTGCTATTTCGTTCTAGAGCCATAATGGCTTTCCCAAAAGCATCGGAATATAAAGTAATGTTTTGAGAATGAACGAAAGGAGAAAAATTACGGGCAAATAATTGTTCTTCTCCTTCCAGTTTTACGAGTTTTTCGGTTTTAACGCTATAAAATAAGCTATTTCTTAATAATCGGATGCCAAAGAGCAAGAAGTGTTTTTGCCCTTCTTGTCCCATAGATTCGAAGATTTTTAAGGCGTCTGTAAAATAAGGAGCTTCTTTTGCCTCTGTTTTCTTAGGTTTGTATTTAAAATTATAGCAATAGCGGAACCAATTAGCGAAAAAATCGAAATAGTTATGGAAGTCGCTGTTTTCGTTAGCAAGATGACGAGCAACCACGAAATTACCATCGGCAATGGAGGCATAATGAGAGGATTCGGTTTCGCTTAGATGAAGATTGTTTTGCAGGGCTTGTTTGAGTTCGGGTTGCGTAAAAGGAGGAACAAAAGTGGATTGACAGCGTGAAAGAATAGTAGGAAGGATTTCATCTTTATTTTCAGACACCAAAATAAAAACTGTTTTGTCAGGGGGTTCTTCAAGTGATTTCAGCAGTCGATGAGAAGCAGAGTGAAAAAATTTTTCGGGGTACCAAATGATCAAAATTTTGTATTGAGATTCGAAACTCTTGTAGTTGAGGCGTTTAAATATTTCTCTCGTGTCGCGTGTATATATCAATGCACGCTTTCCAAAGCCTGCAAACTCAAGCCAGTCTTTATAGCTAACCAAGGCTTTGTTAGTTAATATAAATTCTCTCCATTCTTTGATAAAGTCGAGGCTTGAAGGCTCATCGCCGCTTTTATCACTGCTTTCATTCTCATCCGATTCGGATGATTTCCCCTTTTTAGCTACTGGATAAATAAAATGCAAGTCAGGATGTTGTAATTTATTGTATTTCAAACATGATGGGCATTTGCCACAAGCATCATTTTCTGTGGGTTGGCTGCATTGGATATAACGCGCATAAGCAATGGCTAAAGCCAAGTTGGCCGAACCTTCAGGCCCGAAGAAAAGCTGGGTATGGCTTACGCGTTTATTCTTTACGCTTTCCATGAGCTTTTCTTTAAGCTCATCCATTCCCGGAATATCACTGAAATACATTAGATGACTTAAAATACGTTTTCACGGCAAAGATATTCGAAACCGACTTATCCCGTTCATTTTTTTCTATCAAAACAATTTCACTATTAGCAGGATTGAATATTTCATTTAAACTGTTATTTTGTTTCAATGCCTTGAATTCTCCTTTTTTCACAAAGAAAGATTTTTATTATGATGATTAAAAGAAAAATAGGATTGGGGCTTATTGGTGCTATTTGAATTTTATTAATTTTGCTCCATGATTAGGAAAATTAGAGATGGGGTTCTGTTGATTATGGTGTTCCTAGTTCTATTGGGGAATTCGGGTATTATGGTTAATCAGCATTTGTGCCTAACAATGCAAACCTCGCAATTTGCCTTAGGTAGCCAATCTATGTCATGTGAACATTCCTGTTTTTGCAGCCTAAACGTTTGTCATCATCATAATACAAATACCTTAACCTCTCATTTAATTCTTCATTCCAAATGCTGTTACAATAATACTATTTCGATCAAACTTAATGATTTTATAAACGAAAACAAGCATTTAAATTCCCTTAGTCCTTTTTCTGATACTTTATTTTTTGTTTTTCAGTGCCCTAATGATCTATTATACGAAAGAAATTATGTAACGAAGATTGAGTCTTCTTTTCCATTAGAATTGTTTAAGAAGAATACAGCTCAGAGTTTGTTTTGTGTATTCCGTATCTGATTAATCGAAGCGCTGTTTGTAAAAAGCTTCGCAGAATATCTCGCCTTGATTTCCGATATGAATTTTAAAGGTCGGAGCTACTGTCTGCGTGAAGATGAAAAGCTTTAGCCTTGGATTGTTTTATCCAAAATTTTACTGCTGCAATTATATTTATCTAAATAAATTTGAATAAAACATCTCGCTATAGGCTGGCGATTTTTAAGGGAATCAGTTTATTTAGTAGATTGAATTTTCGCTAATTCTGATTTTTATTGATAATTAATTTAATTGTTGTAACTAAGAATACATGAACATGAATAATAATATTAAAGAAATGAAATCAACATTAAAATATGTGTTATTAATTAATTTTATATCGATGAGTTTTACTTTTGTGAAATCTCAGCCTCCTATGGAGGAATTTATCACTGGAGCTGTAAAAGGAAAGAATGAAAAGGGTCAGATCGTTCCTTTGCCTTATGCGAACATTTATTGGGTTGGAAGTCAGAAAGGAACGGTTGCTGACGGAAATGGGAATTTTATTATTCAGAAAGAAAGAAATGGAGATAGCAGATTAGTAGCTTCTTATGTGGGGTATGTGAGCGATACTTTAAATAGCGATAAAAACGACTCTCTTGTTGTTTTTTTATTAAATGAAGAAAGCACTTTTCTCCATCAAGTTGAAATAAAAGCTCGACAAGAAAATTATTTTATTAGTCAACTTAGCACTATAAAAACGGAAAATATCACAAGCAGTGGATTACAACAGTTGGCATGTTGTAATTTGTCGGAGAGTTTTGAAAATAGTGCCACTGTTGATGTAGGATATGCGGACGCAGTTTCGGGAGCCAAGCAAATTCAGATGTTAGGATTAGCTGGAATCTACACTCAGTTGATGTTCGAAAACATGCCTTTTCTTAGGGGAATGGGATCTCCTTATGGGCTCAATTTTGTTCCTGGGCCATGGATGCAGTCGATACAGGTTAGTAAAGGAACCAGTTCTGTCATCAATGGATTCGAATCGATTACGGGCCAGATTAATATAGAATATTTAAAGCCCGAGCATTGGGATGATCGTCTTTACGTGAATTTGTTCGGGAATTCGGAAGGTAGAGCTGAAGTAAATGTACTTACAAAAGCCAAACTGGCTGAGGCTCTTTCTACGCTCATCATGCTGCATGGGTCAATGCTGACCAATGAAATGGATAACAACAACGATGGTTTTATGGATTTACCACGAAACAGACAACTTAACTTTTTCAATCGCTGGACTTATGATTATGGTGAATTAGGACATTCTCAGCTCGGTATCAATGTGATAGATGAGTATCGTTTTGGAGGTTCTATGGGAGCTCATGATGATCCATTATGGCGTCAGCATGGGCTTTATGCTTCGGAGGTAAACACTAGACGATATCAGGGATTTTTGAAATCGGGATTCAGATTGGATGAATATGGACATAATAGTATTGGTTTTCAGGCTTCAGGAGTCATTCATACGCAGGATGCTTATTTTGGAGATAGGTTTTATAATGCCCAGCAGCAAAGTTTGTATGGAAATTTGATTCTTCAGTTAGAACCTGGACACAGCGAACAACATAAAATTAGCACTGGAGTGAGCTTTCAATATGATAGAATCAATGAGGATTTTTGGCAAGATACCTTAGAACGCAGTGAAAACATACCTGGCGTATTTATTCAATATACTTATGAAAGAGGTGAAAATCTTACGATGATAGCTGGAGCACGATTAGATTATCACAATATTTATGGAAGCTTGTTCACTCCACGGATTCATTTGCGTTGGCAAATTCGCCCTTCGCTCATATTGAGAGCTTCGGCCGGCAAAGGATACCGCTCGTCTATCCCTTTGGCCGAGAATCTTGGTTATCTTTCCAGTTCAAGGGAAATAATTCTGGAGTCTAATCCGGATTTGGAGGAAGCATGGAATTATGGATTGAATATCACAAAGACCTGGCCATTGAAGGATGAAAGAAATATAGAATTTACCCTTGACTTCTATCGTACATATTTTATACATCAAATCGTTGCCGATGCTGAATTTTCGGCTCGCAAACTGATTTTTCACAATCTCGAAGGTGAATCCTATTCCAATAGTCTGCAAACCGAATTACATATTGAACCTGTAGAAAGATTGAAGGTTTTAGCAGCTTTCAGATTCAATGATGTTAAAATTACGATGAATGATGTTTTGATCGAAAAACCTTTTGTCAGCAAATACAAGGGTTTAATCAATCTTTCGTACAATACGCGATTCGAAAAATGGCAGTTCGATTTTACTGGTCTTTACAACTCAAGTGTTAGAATTCCCTTTACTGGTGATAATCCCATCGAATATCAGTTGCCAGAAAGTTCACCCAATTTTTTAATATTTCATGCACAAATAACTCGTAGATTCAAGAAATGGGAGATTTATGCCGGAAGTGAAAATTTAGGTGACTATAGGCAAAAAAATCCTATTTTGCAAGCAGATGACCCCTTTGGCCCTTATTTCGATGCTTCTCTCATCTGGGGGCCATTAAATGGTAGAATGATTTATGCTGGACTTAGATGGAAAATTATATAGTAATGAATAGAGTCGGTCTATAAAATAACAAAAACCTTTTACTATATGAAATACAATGAATGGATGAGAATATATTAATCAAACCTTAAAATACAATAAATATGAAAAGAATAATAATGTTTTGTCTGTTGTTTTCTTTTTTGAGCATTTATGTTCAGGCACAGAATGATAACAAAGAAGAAAAAATTGTGATTAAGACCTCGGCTCAGTGCGAGCAGTGTAAAGAGCGCATCGAAAAAGCTTTGGCTTACGAAAGAGGCGTTAAGAAAGCGGAATTGAATCTTGAAACCAAGGAGGTTTCGGTATGGTACAAACCGAGCAAGACCACGCCCGAAAAAATTCGCAAGGCCATCAGTTTAGTTGGGTATGATGCTGACGATGTAACTGCCGAACCCAAGGCATACAGCAAGTTACCTGCTTGCTGCAAGAAGCCTGATGATCCTTTGCATGAAGAACATAAGTGAAGATGAGGAGTTAATTTTGAGATATTTTTGTGGGCGGCCGCTTGCGGCCGCCCACAAAATCAATACTTATTGTCTACTTAGTATTCTACTTGGAATCTCCAATCGATTTTGCTGCCTCTTCTTCTACTTCTTTTACCGTCTTGGGGATGCCAGGGCCTAAAACCCGACAGCCATTGTTGGTTATCAAAATATCGTCTTCTATGCGTATGCCTCCAAAATCGAGATAAGATTCAACTTTTTGATAGTCAATAAATTGGTCGAACTTGTTTTGAGCCTTCCATTGCTGGATGAGTGCTGGGATAAAATAAATTCCAGGCTCATCGGTAACTACATGTCCAGGTCTTAAACGCTTTGCCATTCTTAGTGAACCTAATCCGAATTGCGTACTACGGCTAATTTCTTCATCATATCCTACCAAGTCTTCTCCTAAGCCTTCAAGGTCATGCACGTCGAGGCCCATTTGATGGCCAAGACCATGGGGGAAAAACAAAGCATGAGCACCTGCCACAACAGCCTCATCCACATCTCCTTTCATTAAGCCTAAATCCCTTAAACCCGCTGCAATAATGCGGGATGCCTCCCAATGAATATCTCGGTAAAAGACATTGGGCTTTGCGGTTTCTATGACTTTTAAATTGGCGTTCAGCACAATTTCATAGATCTCCTTTTGTCGGCTGTTAAATTTTCCACCAACTGGAGTTGAACGAGTAATATCACTGCAATAACCATCTTCCGATTCACATCCAGCGTCGGAAACAATTAAGCGACCTTCGGTAAGGACATTGCCGTGATAATGATTATGAAGCGTTTGTCCGTTAATAGATAAAATAGTAGGGAAGCTTGTCCCATTAGCATACTCAAAAGCAATGCCTTCCATTCTCCCAAAGATCTGCCTTTCGATGACGCCTGGCTTGGCCATTCGCATAGCCGTTGTATGCATCAGACTGGCAACGCTTATCATCTTTTCAATTTCTTCAATCTCTTCTGCTTTCTTTATTTCGCGAAGTTGGACGATTGCCTTCATCAGCTCAAGTGAAGCATAAACCTTGAGGAACATAGGTTTTATTCCCAATAAGATAGAAATCCACTGAGCAGTGTCTGCACGATAAGGAGGAACAAAATGAATTTTTCTTCCTGCATGTATAGCATCCGATAGATAAGTGGCTAATTGGCTTAAGGAGCGTGTGTCTGAAACATTAACCAAAGAAGCTCTTTCCTTCATCGAAGGCTGTGGCCCCATCCAGATAATGTCGTCCATGCTGGGTTCATCGCCAAAAAGTATATCTGTTCCTTTGTCGAGATCAATAATCCCGGCCAAGTCAGCCTGATTCAGGCCAAAAAAATACAAGAAATTACTATCTTGCCTGAAATGATAAGTATTAGCAGGATAATTCATAGGTGCCTCGACATTGCCAGGAAAAAAGACTATTCCATTTCCCATTAACTCACGCAAAGCCTTGCGACGATTGGAATAAATTTGAGATTTTAACATAATTCTGTTATTTAAAAATTGATAGAAAGACCAGATAAGCTTGCAACATTTTAATCTTAATATTACAAGTAAAATTGATGAGGCTAAATTAAGGCTTTCTTTCGGGTTGAGATTTCTGTTGAGTAAATTATGAAAAGGTTGACGGCCTCAGGCCGAAAAAACACCACATTCTAACTCCTTCATGCCGTCATCCTCATATATCTCCTATTCAGTGCTTTGAGTTATCCATCGAATAATTTCGTCATCGAGAGGCGAGGTGCGTGGTGGCAACATCTTGACTAATCGGCCATTTTCATCGATAAGGTATTTCTGAAAATTCCACTCTACTTCCGAATCCATGACTCCATTTTCCGATTTACTAGTCAACCAGCGGTAGATAGGATGCATATCCTCCCCTTTCACCGAAATCTTCGACATCATGGTAAAAGTTACACCATAATTGGTAGTACAGAAATTTTTGATCTCACCATCGGTTCCTGGTTCCTGATTTAAGAAATTGTTGGCCGGAAAGGCAATTATTTCGAAGTTCTTGTCGCGGTATGTATCATATAATTGTTGAAGCTTCTCATATTGCGGAGTAAGCCCACATTTACTTGCTACATTTACAATCATCAACTTCTTCCCTTTGAACGAAGAAAAGTCCACTGTTTTACCATCTATGTCTTTGGCCGTGAAATCATAGATGCTCTTTGGTTGAGGTTGTGAACTGAAAAATAGTCCAATCACCATTAAGAATATCATATAAGTTTTGTATTAATAGGTTTGCATTTTTAACAAAACTCAAAATAAGATTGTTCAAGATTGGGGAAATTAAGTTCTTCGCAAGAATATCCTCTTTTAAATAAAGAGTTAATACTTGGTTTGAGTATTAGAGCTTTTCCCTGTGAATTTTCTCAAGCATTTCTTTATATTTTCTTGATACAATCTACTACATCTGTTTAATTTCAGAGATAAGTATATATTGATGAAACAAAAATTTATTTCAAGTGTTTTAATATGTTGGGGTGAGATATGGAATTGTCATATCTTTACAAACTGTTTCTGACAAGCTTTTATAATTCATAAATGTGTTATAGCTAACCCTTCAAAGTAAATTCATAATGTGCATCTTAATAGCTAAAGATGACTTTCCAAGAAGTTGTAACCATGATTTCAAGGGTCATTTTTCATCTTTTATCAAAAAGTTACCAAAAAAGACGCAGAAACGAAATTAATGGTTAACCATGTAGAATCAGGAATTAATTATAGATAATTAACACAATTTGAGCTAGCATTGAACATAAAACGCATTAAATAAATTAAGAAACAATCATTAATCACACATCTATGTATAAATCATTACTTTCCACTTTAGCCTTTTTGTTAATTTTCATTTTAACGGGCTTTGCACAAAACGAAGTGGTATATCCAACTTCTATAACTAAGGCAGTATATTTTGATGTTAGTTTACCTCTACGGGATATTATTCCTATTCCACCTCAAGAAGCTGATAGGACTTGGAAGAATGGGGTAGTGAAGAATTTTTTAAATCTACGTCAACCCGACACAACACCTGTTGTGGACATGGTAGCACAAAGATATCAGGGGAAATGGATCAGTAGGGGAATAGGCGTTAACATCAACGGTGTAGGGAATATTAACAATGTTATGCCACCCGATACAGAGGGGGATGTGGGTCCCAATCATTATTTTCAGATGATTAATTTGTCGTTTCAGATCTTCGATAAAAATGGAGCTTCCGTATATGGACCAGCTGCAAATAGTACGATCTGGAGTGGATTTCCGGGTCCATGGGCAGGCACTAACGACGGTGATCCTATCGTTCTTTACGATGAATTTGCCGATCGCTGGATTGCCTCACAATTTGCTCTTCCTAATTATCCTAATGGCCCATTTTGGGAACTTATAGCTATAAGTACTTCACCCGATCCAACAGGGAGTTGGTATCGTTATGCTTTTCAATTTACCGATATGCCTGATTATCCTAAACTAGGGGTGTGGAACAATGCTTATTTATTGACAGTCAATCGTTTTTCTTCTGGAAGTACCACTTATAAAGGCGTAGGGGCATATGCACTCGAACGCTCCAAAATGCTTATAGGCGACCCTAATGCAGCCATGATTTCTTTTACTTATGGAACAAATGGCCCTTATAGTATGTTGCCAGCCGATGCTGATGGAACCTTACCTCCCGAAAATGAACCTGCCTATTTTGCATATAAAAGTGATCCTAACCAGCTGGTAATTTATAAGATGAACATAGATTGGGCTAATCCTACAGCTTCGACCTTTGGAATTGATCAATCTATTCTTGTTGCCTTCTATAGTTCTAATATCTCGGGTATTCCCCAACCTGGTACTACTCGTAAGCTCGATCCCATTACCGATCGCCTGATGTTTAGATTGCAATATAGAAATTTTGGTTCCCATGCTAGTATGGTTACTAATCATACTGTTAATGTCAGTGGTACAGCTGGAGTGAGATGGTATGAAGTGAGGAAGACTCCAACAACCTCGTGGTCGCTATATCAACAAGGGACCTATGCTCCTGATAATGTGAATCGTTGGATGGGTTCTATTGCCATGGATGCTTTTGGAAACATTGCCTTAGGTTACTCCGTTTCAAGTTCGACGGTCTATCCTGGGATTCGTTATACTGGACGTCTGGTAAGTGATTCCTTAGGAGAAATGACAATAGAGGAGACTACCATAGTTAACGGTGGAGGCTCACAAACTGGAGGATTTATGGGGAATGGCCGATGGGGTGATTATTCTTCGATGTCAATTGATCCTTCAGCCCCTGCCACTTTTTGGTACACTCAAGAATATATGCAATCCACTAGTTCTCAAGGCTGGAAAACACGTATTGCTTCTTTTTCGTTCGAAAACGTGTTTGCCGTTACGCTTACTGCTAATCCCGATCACATTTGCTTTGGCGATTCATCTCAATTAAATGCTTTGGCCATGGGTGGGACTGGTAGTTATACCTATTCCTGGACTTCTTATCCCGAAGGCTTTTTCTCGAATCAGCCCGATCCCTGGGTTAGTCCGACTGATACAACTATTTATATTTGCCAGGTAATCAATGGAAGCGATACCATTAGTGATAGCATTTCTGTTTTTGTAAATCTTCCTCCTATGGTATGGGTGGGGAATGATACCGTAATATGTGCCAATAATACACTTCAGCTTAATGCTTTAGCTGCAAACTACGACTCACTTATGTGGTTTACTTCGGGCGATGGAACTTTTTCCGCTACGAATACTACTGCCCCAATTTATACCCCGGGTGCAGGTGATATTGCCAACGGAAATGTTAATCTGAGTCTTTATGCTACTGCACTTACTGGTTGTCCCGGTCCCGCCATCGACGAAATGACCTTGAATATTACTCCTTTACCTATTGTTTCGGCTGGTATCGATACTTTAATATGTTTCTGGGAACTTCCCTTTGGTTGTCTCGGCGAAGCCTCCAATACTAGCTCGGTTTATTGGACTACCTATGGAGACGGAAGCTTCGACAATCCTGAAAATTTGAATGCGAGTTATTTTGCAGGCCCTAATGACAAGGCTAATGGCAGTGTTATCCTAAAACTTTCTGGTCAACCTATATCCCCTTGTGTTGATGATGTTTCCGATGAAATGACTCTTTATCTCGACCCTTGCGTGGGAATAGTCGAAAACAGTTCTCCCGATTTCAAACTGCAGATACAACCTAACCCAAACAATGGAAATTTCTTCCTTACGTTGAATACGTCAAAATCTATTGAAATCGTTGTAAGCATAATCGATAGCAAAGGGAATGAAGTATATCGTAATTCGTTATCTTCGTCTCAACTTCAACAATATCCGATAAATCTCGGGAATTTATCTTCAGGGATTTATCTGTTGAAGGTTGAGAGTAAAATTGGTAATGCTTCTGCAAAAATTATTTTGAAGTAAAAATCTATATTTCTCTAAGCGGCCTCATCAATTGAAAATTGATGAGGCCGCTTCCTTTAACTTTGGAATATGCAAGCTCTTTATGGAAAAACCTTAGTTGAACTGGAAGAAATTTGCCAACATTTGAGTTTTCCCTCCTATACGGCAAAACAGATTGCTCAATGGCTTTATTACCATCATATCAATCAAATAGACCAAATGAGTAATCTTTCCAGAGTGACTCGGCAAAGATTGAAAGAGAATTTTACTATAGGCTTGTCATCTCCAGTAAAAGTCCAAATTTCAAAAGATGGAACCAAAAAATATTTATTCGAGACGAACGAGCAAAGATTTATTGAAACAGCTTATATTCCCGATAAGGATAGAGTAACCCTTTGCATTTCATCTCAAGTAGGCTGCAAAATGGGATGTTTGTTTTGCATGACAGGTAAACAGGGCTTTCAGGCTAATTTAAATGCAAACGAGATTTTGAATCAAATTAGGAGTCTTCCTGAATTTCATGAGTTGACCAATATCGTTTTCATGGGAATGGGTGAGCCTCTTGACAACATCGATAATTTAATGAAGAGCCTCGAAATACTTACATCTGAATGGGGATATGCATGGAGTTCCAAACGAATAACTGTTTCTTCAATTGGATTACTTCCTGCTTTGAAGACTTTTCTCGACAACTCTCGTTGCCATTTGGCCATCAGTCTTCATTCTCCTTTCGATGAAGAACGAAAACACCTCATGCCAATCCAGAAAGTCTATCCCATCAATGAAATTATTCAGCTTCTTAGAACGTATGACTGGTCGGGACAAAGAAGATTATCGTTCGAATATATCATGCTGAAAGGACTCAACGATTCACTTGCTCACGCCAAGGCTCTTCTGAAATTACTCAATGGCCTCAACTGCCGTCTCAATCTCATACGATTTCATTCATTTGATGATACACAATTAGAATCTTCAACCGATGAAACCATACATTTATTTAAAGATTATCTCAATTCGAAAAATCTTTTGACAACCATACGAGCTTCACGGGGGCAGGATATATCGGCGGCTTGTGGCTTGCTTAGTACAAAAGAACTGATACAGCAAGAAAACAGGAAAGATTCAACAAGCGGATAAGCCAGCCCAATCTTCTTGTCAAATTTATAGAGTGATAGGGTATATACTTATGGATGAAAAGGTAAAAAGGTTAAAAAAATATTCTTTTGCCTCCTTTCTATAAATTTTTTCGAAAACAGTACTTGTAAGATTGGGGGAAAGCTATGATCTAATATCGGACAATTGTTTGTTTTTTCTCGCAGATTCTCGCAGATTAGTATTTCTCGCAGATTTTCGCAGATTTTATCTCGTGTTTATCAAAGCAGATCTTTATTAGCCTATATTTGCGTGGAAATTAGCGGATATCTGTTGAGTCTTTAAAAATTTTTTCTTATTAATTGGTGTTGATTTTTTTAATAAAGGATGCTAACCTACGAAAAAAGACTTTATTCCTTTTGTAGGTTCATTAAATATTATCCTATAATTTTGTATTCGTGTCAACATTTTTATTAAGCAGAACCTGTTTATTTGAAAATTTCTCAATCCAACATAAATGAGTAAGAAAGATGCGTTATTATCTGTATCTATTGCCAATACAAGAGATCTATCGGAGGTAATCAGCAATATTTATCAATATCTGAATAGACACAAGGAGTACTTGAATAGCCTGAATGTATTCCCCGTACCGGATGGAGATACAGGTCTTAACATGGTGCTTACGCTTCAGGGAGCCATAGCACAAATGGTTGGGAAAACAGATCTGGACATATCGGCTGGGGCATACCTAAAAGAATTGGCCGATAATATGCTTTTAAATAGTAGAGGCTGTTCTGGGGTTATTCTTTCACTTTTTGTTCAGGGATTTGCAAATGTGGTAAGCAACAATGATTTTTCGAAAGAAAATATCTACAAAGCCATCGAAAATGGCTACAAAAATGCATACGAAGGCACCGAAAATCCTCAAGAAGGAACCATGCTTACCCTGATGAGAGCCTTCCGCGACTTTTTCTACGAACAAATGCAAAATGAGGATGATCCTCTACTCATCATCCGTGAAATTATTCCAAAACTAAAAGAAGTCTTAAATCAAACTCCCGAAATGCTTCCTGTGCTCAAGCAAGCCGGAGTTGTCGATTCGGGCGCTTCGGGTTTTATCATTCTATTGGAAGGTATTGATAAAGAACTAAAGAACCATCATATTACAGGAATTTCTATTCCATCGCTATTGGGTATTGGCAAAACACTCAGACAACTGTTGAAAGACAGGCGCTCGAATCTTAGGAAAAATCCTATGCTCCCCCTCATTCTAAATATCGATTCTAATCGTGTTTATAATAATCGACTTCAGGAAGTTATAGAAGATGTTCGTAAAGTTTTTAGCCACATAAATAATAGAATCTCTTTACAGAAAAAAATCATCAACGATTTACAAGAGATCGATCGATCATGGAATCCTGAAATAAAATACCGATATTGTACTGAATTTACTTTAGAATCCGATCTTACTTCGAAAGAGTACCTCAGAGAAAAACTCAATGGTTATGGAGACAGTTTAATGATTATTCAGAGCGACAATAAGTTCAAGATTCATATTCACACCAATAAACCTAATGATATTTTTGAAGAAGTTTCCAAGTTGGGCGATTTGCTGTTTACCAAGGTAGATGATATGAAAAAACAGCATAGAAATTTTATTAGTGAAGATTTTGTTGACTATGAGCGCGATAAAAGCATTTTTTGCATTGTTTCGGGCAAGGGATTTGCCGAAATCTTGAAAAATTTAGGAGCAGATGACATTTTATGCTATGGCAAAAATAAGCCTTCGGTAAATCAGATCTTGAAAAATTTGAACAATTTGAAAGCAAAGAATATTATTGCTACAGCCGACGATTATGATATCCTTATGGCATTGAAATTGGCCGTTTCGTTATGCAAATCGAATGTTTATATCGTCGAATCCGATAATCCCATTTCGTTGATTAGCATGATGATGAACATTTCGAAAGAATATGATATTACAACTATGTTCGATCAGGCAATGAAAAACCTTCACACCATTCCTTTTTCTGCCATAGCTCGGGCTACTAGAAATGTTACCGGCGAAAATGGTCTTGTGGTTAACAAAAATGAATACTTTGCAGTTTATCGTAAATCAATCATAGCCGCCAATACGCAATTGCACCAGCTTATTATCGAGATTATCGATAAATTCGCTGGCGATAGTATTCTTATTACACTCTACAAAGGAGAAAGAGTAAAAAACAATGACGAATTACTTCAAGTTTTAAAGTTGAGATACCCCAACATCGAATTCGAAGTATATGATGGAGGCCAATCAAAATTTGAGTATTACATTACTTTTGAATAAATATCAGAATTATGGAAAAGAAAATATTTTTTATTACGGCCGATAATTTGGGCCTGATAAGAGAACAGATTGATTACCCTTACCTTGAAATTTTGAAATTTCCCGTTATTGTTGAAGGGAAAGAATATCGTCAAAGCGATGAATTTAATGCTAAATGGCTGATTTCTAAATATGAGAAAGAAAATGTAGTTGCTCAAACATCTACTTTAGTACAAAAAGAGATGGTTGAAATAGTTGAAAAAAACAAATCTGACTTTGATTTAATGATCCATGTATTGATGAGTAGTGGTATATCGGCAGCTTCTTTCAAAGTGGCTGAAAATGTTCGTAAACAGTATGAAAATGTTATACCCATCATCAATGTTGACAGTCGGCAAATAATTAATGGCGTTGGGAATGTTTTATTAGCAATCATCGACATCGTGAAAGCTAATCCAGCCTTAAGTCGAGAAGAAATCGAAAGGAGAGCTCAGGAAGTGGTAGAAAGTACTTTTAGTTATTTTGTTGTGAATGATTTAAAATATTTGTATAAGGGTGGGAGAATAGGGAAGGCTCAATCGCTGATGGGAAGCATTTTGCATATAATTCCGGTTATAGGAATATTAGGAACTGAAGTAGAAGGTATTGTTGTGCCCATCGGCAAAGGCAGAACCTTTAAGCAAGTCAATTCAATGATTTATGATAAAATAATTGAAAAGATGAACGAAAAAAGTGTAAGTAAAATAAAAAGAATCATTTCAATTAGTGGTTATGGAGATAAGAATGCCGATGTTTATACCGAATTATTCGAAAAGGTAAAATCTATTCCTCATGATGATTATATTGATGGAAAACCTGCGCTTGTGGATGCGGTTTATATTGGCCCTGGAGGTTATGGAGTTTCGGTATATTTATAAAATTCACACTATGAATGAAATAGGAATTGATGTCGTTTGTCTTATTCTGGGCTATTTAATAGGTTCCATTCTTTTTGCCCATTTAATCACAAAAATCATCTCTGGAAAGAATATTAGAGACCTTGGGAATCATAATCCTGGCGCCTATAATGTTTATGCACAGGTTAGTAAGTTTTGGGGTGTAATGTCAGGAATATTAGATGCCGTAAAAGCAATAGTTCCTATGCTTATTGCACATTATTTCTTTGGGATTTCTAATATTGCTCTGGCTTGTCTTGGTATAGGTGCTGTAATCGGACATCATTATCCATTGTATTATCATTTCAAAGGCGGACGAAGTGCCTCTACCTTATTGGGAATGTTTTTGTATTTTATTCCCATCGAATTAGGGGTTGCTTCTGTTGTGGATGCTATTCTTGTCTTCGGATTCATACGTAAGCGATATGCGGTTTGGGGCCCTTCAATTCTTATAGCACTTAGTCTTGTTTTATGCTTGTTTTTCCATCATCCTATTGAAATTAAGTTGATGGTATGGGTAGGAGGGCTTATTGTGCTGTGGTTTAATAGAGATGGTTTGCAAAATCTTTTCATCAAGCCCGGTGTCAAAGAAAAGCTATCTCACCAAAGTTAAAGCCATGAAAGCTTTTATAAATGATTGGGATCGAATAAAAAAGTATATTGTGGAGGAAAACTTACCAATCTCATCGCTATGATTGATGTCAGTTGAAGCCTCTTTGTTTTTTAATCTCATCATAAGCCGCATTGATTTGTTTTAGCTTTTCATTGGCAGCTCTTTGAATATCCTCTCCTAAATGAGATACTTTGTCGGGATGATGATTAATAACCAGTTGGCGGTAAGCCTTTTTAATCTCTTCATCGCTGGCATTTTCATCAACTCCAAGAATTTTATAGGCAGCCTTCGTATCTCTAATAAAGAGCGATTTTATAGAAATATAATCCGCCATGGAGATTCCCAACCATCTGCTAATCGACTGTATGATATCGAGTTCTCCATGGCTGGCTTGCTTATCAACCATAGTAAGCCCAAAGAGGAAATGCAGCAATTCGAGGCGAATGCTGTAGTCCATGTTTTCGCGTATTTGCTGGCATACGGCTTGGACAGGAATGTCTTGTTTTAAGATATCGCGCAACACCAGAAGCATTTCAGCAGCATTCTCTTCTCCAAAATTTCGTTTTAGAAAATCTTTTACATAATCGAGTTCCGATTTCATTACTTTTTCATCGGCTTTCATGATAGCTGCTGCAAGAACCAGAAGGCTGGTTGTGAAATCTCCTCTTCGGGTAAATGTAGGTTGACCTGGAAAAACATCTTGTACTCCTTTATATTCGAACTCTCCCGTCTGCATGCCATCAAAAACCGAACCCAATACAAAACCAATGAT
>ENA-UPTA01000995-UPTA01000995.1-activated-sludge-metagenome-genome-assembly--contig:-NODE-995-length-32368-cov-28.642064_pt1 | contig 32368 bp, 29 predicted proteins | sample MGYA00238184_ERZ773361 | MGnify/ENA primary metagenome ERZ773361 (study PRJEB29100, sample SAMN05720205) | activated sludge metagenome | isolation source: anaerobic digester from wastewater... | reverse complement strand
ATAGTCCGCATCGGTTTCGGAATCGTCTTTCTCCACTCCAAGAAAGACAAGGATTCCCCTGTCAATCGTAGAAAACAGCCGGGAATGAATTGTGACGGAAGCCCGGTTCACTCTCTGAATCACTGCGCGCATGAAAAATTCCGTTTATAAAACTGAAAGCATGCTAGCAACAATTCCTTCCATCTTCAAGCAATTTTCTGGAAGCCTCCAGCAGGCGGCATTTTATTGATCTTTTTGGTATATACGTTCATTGGTCTGGAAATTGATATTGCATTTTATGCAAGGATAACTGTTTTCCATTAGAATTCGATCAACCCTTATTCTCAATACTTCTGCAAAATCTTTTGCCGTTTCAGAGAGTTCGGTTGTCTTTACATGTTGTTTATCTTCTATTGGTGTCGCCTTTTTGCCCTTTGATATCGAACAGAGCCGCGGTTTGGGTTGATCTCCATGAAACCCAAACTTCTACTTGACTTTCTTTTTGGCCGCTGTAACTTTATGTTTTACGTGAATATTTTCTTTTTCTTGGACGGTATCCTTTGCCTGAGTCTTTTCAGGGATTTTTTTCGCGGCGGTAGTCGTCTTGTTTACGGTTTTCGTGGTTTTTTTCACGGCCGTCGTTGTTACCTTCTTTGCGGACGTTGTTTTTTTTACCTCGGTCGGCGCCGGTTTTGAGGGGGTTGTCTTCTTTTTGGCAGCTGTTGCCGGGCGTTGCGCTTTCGCCCTCGCCCCGGTTTTTTCCGGTATTTTTTCTTTTGCTTGGGGTGCATTTTTTGCCTGTTTTTTTGCCGTCAGCGTTTTTTCTTCGGTCATGGTTTTCTTGACGGTCGCCTTAGTCTTTGTCGCGGTTTTTTTCTCCGCCGTCGTGGCTTTCTCTGTTTTTGCTGTTTTCATCGTCATCACGGGTTTTTTGGCGGAAATGATTTTGGGGCTTCCCGCTTGCTTTTTTTCCGGCGGTTGCTGGTCCGGCACGCCCGTTTCCAGATCAATGCCGAAGATTGAGGATAATTGATCTTCCGCAATCATTTTTTCCCGCACATCCGCCGTCGTCCGGGTTTGCAGGGCAGCCGGAACGTTCATTAGATCCTGATGGTTGACGCCGCGCAAATGAAACAGAAGTTCCGGTGTATGATCCAGTCTGGACCCGACGCCATAAAGAACGGCGGCGACATGCTTGCACATGAAGGCCCAGTCCGGACAGGAACAACTGAACGTCATTTCCTGAGGCGAGGGAAAAAGCCCGGTTTTCTTTCGGGTGACCACTTCCATAATCGGCCCCGACAGGCGGCCTTTGAGCAAATCCACCAGCGAGGCGATTTTCCCGGCGCATTCACACTGGATGGATTTCCAGATGTCTTCAATCAGGGGCTTAATGCTGATTTTCACGGAGTAAAGGTCGCTTCCGCTGACCAGGGCTTCCACCTGGCCTTCCCGAAGCTGAAGATCGATGACGGAGCCGTTGCGGACATAGGTTCTGCCACGCGGCAGACGATTGGCATAATCGCTGTAAGATTCCAGGTTGTCGCACCAGGCTTTTCCCCAGAAAGTTGCGGCAATGGTTTTTCCCGCGATCTGGACCGGCGAAATGGTCTGTCCTTTCTTTTTCATTTTCTCCACTTTTTGCATGGCTTTTCTGCGTCTTTCAGCCACCGGCACGTAAGGTGCCCATTGATATCCCCAGCCCATTTACCTTATCCCCCTGTTATAATTTAATATTTTTACGAATCCAGTGCCCGCGACAAATCCAGGCTGACAAAATTCAACAGTTCATCATCGGGCATTTCCGTCAGCAGCCGTTCGGCACCCTGCCCCAAAATGCTTTCCGCCAGCTCTTTTTTCTCTTCAATCAAAGCGTCAATTTTTTCTTCGACCGTGCCGCGACACACAAATTTATGCACCAGGATATTTTTGTGCTGGCCGATGCGATAGGCCCGATCGGTGGCCTGGTTTTCCACTGCCGGATTCCACCAGCGGTCAAAATGAATGACGTGGGACGCGGCGGTTAAATTCAATCCCACGCCTCCGGCTTTCAAAGAAAGAACAAAAAACGGCGGGCCTTCTTCACGCTGAAAAGAATTAATGAGCTCCAGACGTTTCTTAACAGGCGTCTCGCCGGTCAGGATCAGGCCCGGCTGGCCGAACACATCCGCCAGCGCTTCCGAAAGCGGCGCGGTGATTTCTCGAAACTGCGAAAAGATTAAAACTTTTTCCTGTTTGGCGGCAATTTCTTCGCAGATTTCCTTCAGACGACGGAACTTGCCGCTTTTGTTTTGATCATAGTCCTGATCCCCCAGCCAGTGCGACGGATGATTACAGATTTGCTTAAAGCGCATCAGATAGCTCAACACTAGTCCCCGCCGGGCGATGCCGTCTTCCGCTTCTTGTAATTGACGTGCCAGTTCCTGAACCGATTGTTCATACAGAGCGGCCTGGATTTTCGTCAGAGGGCAAAAGGCCCGCACTTCCACTTTGTCCGGAAGATCTGCAATGATGCGCTTGTCCGTTTTCATCCTTCGTAAAATATAGGGACGGACCAGCGAGCGCAGTCCGGCATAGGATTGATCGCCGTTTTCCGAAGATTGTTTTACGTAACGGCTGAAAACCGTTGATGAGCCCAGAAGTCCGGGAGACAGAAAATCAAACAGAGACCAGAGGTCTCCCAGGCGGTTTTCCACCGGCGTGCCGGATAAAATGATGCGGTTTTTTCCAGAAAGCGCTTTGACGGCCCTGGTTTGCCGGGTTGATGGATTTTTAATAGCCTGCGCTTCATCCAGAATGATCAGCGACCAGGTTTCCTTTTCAAACCAGCTCTGTCGTTGCAAAAGAGAATAGGTTGTGATGATCAAATCCTTGCCGTTCAGTCTGGCCGCGCGATCTTGCGGATGGGCAAGTTTGGCCAGTTCGGCGGCTGGTGTCTCCGACGTATGGGCCAGAAAAACCGAAAGAGATGGCGCAAAACGAAGAATTTCCTGCTTCCAGTTGGCCAGAAGCGATGCGGGAACCACCAGCAGAGAAGGAGCCGGGATGGATTGGGAAGATCGTTTTTCTTTCTGGAGCAAAAGTAACAGAGCTAGAATCTGGATGGTTTTTCCCAGACCCATGTCGTCGGCCAGGCAGGCGCCGATGCCCAGACGGTTCATAAACCACAGCCAGTTGACCCCTGTCTGCTGATAAGGCCGCAAAGGAGTTTTAAGCAAATCACCGGGATGGGCATCCGCCACTTTTTCCGGAGAACGAAGCTCGGCAAGAATTTTTGCCAGCCATTTTCCCGCCCGCACATCCAGCCATTCGCGGCGATCATCCTCAAACGCCTGAGCGTCCTTTGGCAAGATGCCCGCGCCGGAAAGAATCTGCATTCCCCTCGCCAGAGAGATTCCCTGACGGAAATCCTCGTGGGCCATTTTTTCCCACGTGGCAAGAACATCCGCCAGCTTGTCCCGATCCACTTCCACCCATTTTCCCCGGATTTGCACCAGGCCTGAGGAACTTTCCTGGATCAAACGCCATTCTTCCCGGGTCAATTCCTCTCCATCCAGGGAAAGTTGCACGGAAAAATCCATCAGCGCATCCAGGCCCAGCCCCTGTCCTTTTCTGCCGCCCAGCGAAACGCTGACTTTCGGACGAGCCGGACGGCCCCCTTGAGCGCGCCACCAGTCGGGAATGCGCACCAGAATGCCGGACGATTCAATCAACGGAATATCCTTGAGAAAACGATGGGTTTCCGAAGGTGTCCACGCCACGGGATGAAATATTTCTCCGCTTTCCACCAGCGAGCCAATCAGATTGCTCTGCTGAGCCGCCCGTTTGAGCGGCGTTAAAAGATTCAGCAGGCCCTGTCTGTCTTTTTGTCCGGAAAATTCGGCCAGCGCTTTTCCCAGAGGCAAATGCTGGGGTTTAGCCATGCCGGATAAACGGGTGGTGTAAGTGACCAAAAAGGCAAAGGGGCGCTCTTCATTCCGTCGGTTTTCCGCCAGATGAAAGATCACTTTGCCCACCATGTTCCAGAGCGGATTTCTTTTTTTTAAAAAGGATTGAACCTCCCCGGTATCCTGTTTGATTTCACTTTGCGTATGCTGATCCAGACCTTCCCAGAGAGCGGCCAGCGCATCGGCGTTCAGATACTCAAAACCCTGCATGGGCGGACAGGTATCCGCCAGCCTCTCCAGTTCCTCGCGCACAGGGGGCGGCACGGCCATCAGCTTCTGCGCCTCCAGTCCGGCGCTCTGGCAGAGTTTGGTCAGATAAAGCCTGGCAAAGTTCCGCCAGAAAGAAAAAAGCGAAGGCAGAGGCGTTTCCAGTTCTACAGTCGCCAGATGGAGCAGGCCCGCCTGGCCATGGCCGGAAAAGGCCTGCTCAAGGCGCGCGGCCACTTCCGCGGAGAGAGCAGCGTTGTCGACGCCCGGATGATACACAAGATGTCCGGAAGGATTTAGGGAAAGGGCGGGAAAAGTCATATTTTATGCTCGGCAAGCAGAACCTTAATAACAAAGTTATCATATCACACCCCTTTGGGCATTGCAAAATTTGTCTTGCCCATCGGCAATATTCAGTATATTTTTTATACATGAGTAAAAACATCTTACTGATTAATCCCTGGATTTATGATTTTGCGGCTTATGATTTCTGGATGAAACCTTTGGGGCTTCTGTATCTGGGAGGTCTTTTACGCTCCCAAGGTCATCGTGTTTCCTACATGGATTGCCTGAATCCCTATTCACCGCAAATGATTCAAAGAAAAGGAAAGTCCCCGAAAAGGCATCCCTACGGTCATGGCGGTTTCTTCCGAACGATCATCGAAAAACCTGCTTGCCTTCATTTTCTGCCTCGCAGCTATTGCCGGTACGGTATTGATCCGGACATTTTTCGACAAATGCTCAATCACTTTGAAGAGGTAGACCTTGTTTTGGTAACGTCCATGATGACCTACTGGTATCCCGGTGTTTTTGAAGCCATCAAAATTGTTAAAGAAAATCTTCCAGGTGTACCGGTGGCGCTGGGCGGAAAATACGCTTCGCTTTGTTATGACCATGCTGCGGCTTTTTCCGGAGCCGATTATGTCATTTCTGGACCGGGCGAAAAACCTGTCCTGAATTTATTAAGGGATCTGTTTCATGAAGATGCTGCAAGGATCTATGATGAAACGAATCTTGATAGTCTGCCCTACCCTGCTTTTGATTTGCAGGAGCAAATCGATCAGATTGCGCTTCTTACCTCCCAGGGTTGCCCCTATCGTTGCAGTTATTGTTCCTCGCCATTGTTTTATAAAAAATTTCTACGGCGAAATCCCCTACTGGTCGCTGATGAAATTGAATTCTGGCAAAAAAATTTTGGCGTGACGGATTTCAGTTTTTATGATGACGCGCTTTTAGTGGATGCGGAAAACCATCTGGTTCCAATGCTTTCTGAAGTCAAAAAAAGGATACTCTCCTGCCGGTTTCACTGTCCCAATGGATTGCATCTTCGGTCTATGGATGCAAATTTAAGCCGAATCCTTTACGATTCAGGTTTTCAGACGATTCGTTTCGGTTTTGAAACGGCCAATTTTCAACAGCAAAGGGAGACGGGAGGCAAGGTAAGGAACGAGGACCTCCGACAGGCGGTTCGACACCTGAAAAACGCTGGCTATGCCACGGAAGATATTGGTATCTATCTCTTATGCGGCATTCCAGGGCAGAAAGCCGCGGATGTTATCGATAGCATTGAATTTGTTCAGGAATGTGGAGCTAAACCTGTGCTGGCCGAATATTCACCCATTCCCGGCACAAAAATGTGGAACGATGCGGTAGCCACTTCCCCATTTGACATTCAGCACGAACCCCTATATCATAACAACTCGCTTTTATGCTGTCGCAATGATGATTTCAGTTACGAGATTTACAGCAGCCTGAAAGCCAAGCTCAAAATGAAAAAGAAAGTCAGGGAACCGTCGCTATGAACGGACGCAATGCTTTCAAGTATATCTTTATTCTTTTGTTATCGATGTTTTTTTTCATCTTTGGTATGGATATTCTCATACGTTCTTTTAAAATGACCAATCCTCTGGAATTTGTCATGACACTCTTTTCCGCTTCTTTTATTATTTTATTTTCCGCCGTAGGTGTTCTTTACGTTTACTTTCGCTTTTTCCGAAATAAATCCGATGAGGCAAATAAGAGGGAAGATGCAGATATCATCTAATATTTACCGTCCGTTAACCGCCGGGTTATTGCTTTTAGCTTTATCCTTCTGTGCCGAAGCGATGGATCTGGAAAAAAAGGTGATGAAAGCCAAACTGGATAATGGCCTGACGGTTCTGATGCTGGAGCGTAAATTCAGTCCAACCGTTTCTCTGTTTATCCGCTACCGGGTAGGAGCGGTGGACGAGATCCCGGGACAAACCGGTGCCGCCCATTTTTTGGAGCATATGATGTTCAAAGGCACGCCGACCATTGGTACCAAAAATTACCCAGCGGAAAAGAAACTGCTGACGTTGATTGAGAAAACCGGTATGACGCTGGATCAAGAAAAAAAGAAAAAAGAAAAAGCCGACTCCAAAAAATTGAATCAGCTCGCCGCCCGGCTAAAAAAACTTCAATCCAGACACAGGCAATATTTTGTTGCCAATGAAATCGATCGTCTTTATACAGAAAATGGAGGCTTGGATATGAACGCCTCCACCGGACAGGATGTCACCACGTATTTTGTCAATCTTCCCGCCAATAAAATTGAACTTTGGGCGCGCATGGAAGCCGACCGCCTGATCAATCCTGTTTTCCGTGATTTTTACACGGAAAGAGATGTGATTCTTGAAGAGAGACGGCAGCGTACGGAAGTCAGTCCGGACGGAAAACTCTACGAATCCTTTATGAATGCAGCTTATGCGGTTCATCCGTATGGAAGGCCGATCATCGGACTGAAAGAGGACATCTCTTCCATGAGTCCGTCTGCCATCCGACTGATTCATGAAAAGTATTTATTGCCGGAAAACATTATTATCGCTGTGGTGGGGGATATCGTTCCAAAAGCAACGCTGGAAATGATCAACCGCTATTTCGGAAAAATTTCCCGTCCTTCCGCCGCCTCCTCCGGTTTGCGGGCAAATGAGGCGCATCCCGTGGAACCGCCCCAAAACGCAGAACGGAAAGTCGAGGTGTTTTTTGATGCCAATCCATCATTAATCATCGGTTATCACAAACCTACCGCTCCCGCTTACGAGGACTATGTTTTTGATGTTTTGGAAACGATTTTGGGAAAGGGAAGAACCAGCCGCCTATATTCTCAACTGGTTCTGAAAAATCAGATCGCGGAAAGCGTTAGTGTTGCCAACGGTTTACCCGGATCGCGCTATTCCAATCTGTTTACGGTTTTCTCAAAGCCTCGCCATCCGCACGCCAACGAGGAACTTATGAACGCAATTTTCAAAGAACTGGAAAGCATCAAGACTTCTCCCGTGACGGAGGAAGAACTGGTCAAGGCGAAAAAGCAAATAAAAATGGAATATATCAAAAGCCTGGATTCCAATTCCGAGCTGGCGTCCATTCTTTCATACTATGAACTTCTGATGGGAGATTACCGGTATTTTTCCAATTATCTTTCCGAAATTGAAAAAGTGACGGCCGGAGATATTTCCGCCGCCGCCCGAAAATATCTGGATGTCCAAAACAGAACGGTTGCTTTTTTAAACAAAAAATCCAAAGAGAACAAAGATCAACCATGAGAAATAAACTTCTTCCGTCGTCCTTTTCCGGCTTGCTTCTGATTCTTTTGGGGGTGTTTTTTTCGGTTCAGGCCTTTGCCTTTCAGAATTTTCCGCCTCCCGACAAAATGACCTTCCCCCGGTTGGAATTCCATATTCCCCAGGCGGAAAAAATCCTCCTGGAAAATGGTATGGTTTTGTTTTTTCTGGAAGATCGTGAATTACCTCTGATTTCTATTTCTGCTATGCTGTATTCCGGTTCGATGTATGATCCTCCGGGGAAGGAAGGCTTGGCGGAACTGACCGCCTCGGTGATGCGCACCGGCGGCACGTCCAAATTATCCAGTTCAGAAGTTGATCGGCGGCTTGATTTTCTTGCCGCCTCTCCATCCATTTCCATGTCGCTGGATGCGGCTTCCGTTCATTTTTCTTTCCTGAAAACCGATCTGGCTCACTGCATGGATCTTCTTTCCCAAATGATCCGAACGCCTGCGTTTGAACAGGAAAAGCTCGATCTGGCGATTTCTCTTCAACAGGAAGACCTGCGCAGAATTGCCGATCATCCTCAACGTTTGGCCTTTCGGGAGTTCAACCGCCTGCTGTATCCCAATGACCCCCGCGGACGCTACGTAACGTCGGATTCTTTGAAAAAAATTGACCGAAGCGATCTCATCCGATTTCATGAAGATTTTTTTTACCCGGCCAATATGCTGTTCTCCGTGTCCGGGAATCTTTCCAGAGAAGAGGCTATTCGGATGATGAATCAATACTTCGGTGACTGGCAAAGCGACCGCCGGAGAAGAACGATTGCTCCCGCCCCGAAAGAAACAGGTCATGGTGTCTTTCTGATTCAGAAACCACTGCCGCAATCCACGGTGATTACCGGTCATATGACTGTCAGCAAGAAAGATAACGATTATTATGCTTTTTCCCTTCTTGATTTCATTATCGGCAGCGGAGGGTTCAATTCCCGGATTTTCAGCGCCGTGCGCAATAATGAAGGTCTGGCCTATAGCGCGGGAAGTTTTTACCGGGCTCGTCCTACTTATGGTGTTTTTGGCGCTTATGCATTCACCAAGACGGAATCAACGGCACAGGCGCTCCATTTGATCAATGCCATTTTCAAGGACGTTGCATCCGGTTCAATCACGCAAAACGAGCTGGATTGGTCCAAGAAATCCACGGTGAACAGCTTTCTATTTTCGTTTGAAAAACCGGAAAACGTTGTTTCACTGCAAATGACCATGGATTTTGAGAATCTATCGGCTGATTTTCTTTCCGGATACAGGGAAAGAATTGAAAAAACGACGCGCGAGGATCTGCGGCGAGCCGGCGCCAGACATCTGAAAGGAAAGAAAACATTGACGGTCATTGTCGGCGACGCTGATCGATTTGGTCATCTGCCGGAAACGGTGATGCAGCCTGTTTTGATTTCACCAAAACCGTAAAATGAGGTTTGTCCATGATTGACGAGAAAAAATATCAAAGAATATCGGATAGAATCGATACCTATCGCAATGAAATGATTGAATTGCAACAAGCTTTGACGGCTGTTCCTGCTGTGGGTCCGATAAACGGCGGCAAAGGTGAAATGCTCAAAGCCATTCTGCTGAAAGAGCGTCTGAAAGATATGGGATTTTCCTTATTTGCTCATTATGATGCTCCCGACGAATCTGTTCCTGCCGGGTTGCGTCCTAATTTTTTTACCACCCTGGAGGGAACGAGTTCCTTGCGGAAAATCTGGATCATTACTCATCTGGATATTGTTCCGCCGGGAGAACTTAACCTTTGGAGCGCCGATCCTTACAAGGCATATGTCAAAGACCATCACATTTATGGACGAGGCACGGAGGACAATCAACAGGATATGGTGGCCTCCATTTTTGCGGCAAAAGCCTTTCTGGACGAGGATATGGCTCCCTCTTCCCATGTGAATCTCTTTTTTGTGGCAGATGAGGAAACCTCCGGCGGCAAAGGACTATATCACGTTCTGGATTTGCCGGAAAAAATCTTTTCTCCAAATGATCTCATTGTCGTTCCCGATTCGGGAAATGAACAGGGATCGCTCATCGAAGTGGCCGAAAAAGGTATTCTCTGGTTGGGTTTTAAAACGATCGGCAAACAATGTCATGGAAGCAAACCTCAACTGGGCAACAATGCATTCTCGGCGGCTTCTCACCTGGTGACAAAGCTGACCAAATTGAGGAAAATTTTTGGTGAGTCCGATCCGCTTTTTGATCCGCCATTCAGTACATTTGAGCCTACCAAGAAAGAGGCCAATGTCGGCAATATCAATACCATTCCTGGGGAAGATGTTTTTTATATGGATTGTCGCATCCTGCCCCGGTATGATCTGGAAAAGGTCTTGAAAGAAATTCGTAAAATCACGGAAAAAGTGGAAAATGAGTTTTCCGTAAAGATTGAAATCTCTCAGGAGCAGTATGTACAGCCGGCTCCGGCCACTTCGTCCGATGCTCCTGTTGTGGGTGTGTTAACGGAGGCTATTGAGAAAGTCTACCGGGTGAAAGCCTATTCCGGCGGTGTCGGAGCGGGAACCGTTGCCGCTTATCTTCGCAAAAAAGGCTATCCGGTGGCTGTATGGTCGAAAACCAACATGAATGCCCATCAACCCGATGAAAACTGTCCAATCGACAATATGGTGGGCAACGCTAAAGTCTTTGCCCGCCTGTTTCTGCATGGTTAATTTCTGTTGCATGGACTGGATCGTCATGTTAGAAATTAACCTACCGTTGGTGTCGCTCTGTTTTTCAGGTTTTACTAAGAAAGCGACAGCTGTATTCATTTAATTTTTTTCAGAGGCTGTTTTTTTTGATTAAAGCAACGAAAGATCTTCAGACGGAAAAAGTAGCGTTTGCCGATCAGAATCTGCTGAAGCATCTCTGTGGCGAACACGATAAAAATTTGAAGTTGATTGAAAAACGCGAAGCGGTTCAAATCAGACCTTGGGGAAATTCTCTTTCCATTGCCGGGGAAGAGAACTCCGTCCTGAAAGTCTCTATCCTTTTCAAACAACTCTACGGCATTCTGGAAAAAGGATGGATCATTCATCCGTCCGATGTCGATTATGCCCACCGGATTCTGAGTGAAGACATGGAATTCGATCTGGCGCGAATTTTTCTGGACACGGTTTTCATATCTTCCAAGAAGCGTGTGATTACGCCGAAAAGCATTGCTCAGCGCAGCTATATTGATGCCATGAGAAACGCTGATATGATCCTGGCCATCGGACCGGCCGGCACGGGCAAAACTTATCTAGCGATGGCAATGGCTGCTTCCTATTTGCTGGAAAAGAAAGTTCAGCGCATTATTCTGACACGGCCGGCCGTGGAAGCAGGTGAACGTCTCGGCTTTCTGCCGGGTGATCTTGCCGAAAAAGTCAATCCGTATCTGAGACCTTTGTATGATGCTCTCTATGACATGGTGGATATGGAAAAAGCCGGAGCCATGATTAACAAAGGTTTGATCGAGGTTGCGCCGCTGGCCTTCATGCGCGGTCGTACCCTCAACGATTCGTTTATTATTTTGGATGAAGCTCAAAATACCACATCTGAACAAATGAAAATGTTTCTCACCCGATTGGGATTCAATTCCAAAGCGGTGGTCACCGGTGACATCACCCAGATTGACCTACCGGCCGAAAAGGCATCCGGACTCATTGAGGCGGATAAAATACTTAGAAAAATCAACGCAGTGCGTATCGTGCATTTTTCGCAAGTGGATGTAGTTCGGCATCCCCTTGTTGCGGATGTTATATCTGCTTATGCGTCTTGGGAAAAGGGAAAGCACGCAAAATGAATTTTCTTGATTCAACCTCGGAGAAGATTTTTTCCTTCTTTCGGAGACTGAAGGATAAGTATGAATTTTCCTTTACATTTCTGAATAATATTTTTTTCCAGCGCTGGGGGATTGCTCTTGTTTTGAGTCTTTCTTTAACTCTGATTCTGTCTCCTCCCTTCTATGATTCCTTGCCGCAATATTCTCATGGAGAAATTGCCAAAGAAAACATCAAAGCGGACCGGGATTTTCTGGTTGAAGACATCAATTCTACAAGGCAAAAAAGACAGGAAGCATCGTCAAACACAAGGCCGGTTTATGACTATGATGCTGAAATACCCCTAACGCTCAAGGCGAAAATGAGGCAGGCTTTTGTGCTGGCTTCCGGGGAACCAGACGATAAACAACGAAAAGCTATTCTTGAAAAAAATCTAGACATTACAATAACGGCGGCAGAATATACCTTTTTGGCTGCCAACGATTTTTCCAATGAACTTCTCTCAAATATTTCAAAAACGATAACCTTTTTTTATCAAAATACGCTGGTTTCACGAAATGTTTTCAGAAAAAGCGAAAACCAGAGCGGAATTACCATTGTGAATGTCATTTCACGGGAAGAGGAAAATCTCAAGGATGTATCTTCTATTCTGAACATCAAGGATATCGATTCTTTATTGTCGAGGCAGGTCAACACCAACTTTAAAGACGAGTCATCAAGTGCGCGGCATGTCATTTTTGCTCTATTAAAGAAGCTTGTCGAACCCAATCTGAATTTCAATGAGGAAGCAACCCAAAGGAAAATACGCTTGGCGGCAGAAGAGGTCAAACCGGTATATTTCCAGGTGCAAAAAAATGAGATGATTGTCCGCGAAGGTGACAAAATCGGATACCGAGAACTGGCAAAATTGAAAACGTTTCATAAAACCGTCTCTGAAAGCAAAATATCTACTCTGATGGTCATTTTGGGCATCTTCTGCGTAACTTTGTTCATGACGCTGCTTTTATATTTCTGGCGGACCCGAAACTGGCTCAAGACGTCTCCCCGTTCCAACAAGGACTTTTTGGTATTTGCTATTGTAGCAATATTGCAAATGTTTTTTGTAAAAGCAGGTATTTTTATTTCTGTGGCCATTAACAGGGCCTTTCCCTCGATTCCCATCGACGCCTGCTATTTCTGCATCCCTTTTGCCTGCGGAGCAATGATTATTGCCGTACTGGTGAATCGAAACGTTGCGATGATCATGAGTGTTCTAACCTCATTTCTGATTGGGCTTTTGTTTGATGAGAAAATCCTCTTTCCACTTTTTTCTTTTCTGGGCTCTGTAGCTGCTTCCTACCACATCGTCAACAGCCGTCAGCGCTCCGCTTTTTTCAAAGTGGGCCTTTTTCTGTCCGTGATCAACATGGCCGCCATTCTTTCGTTAAACCTCCTGACAGGTCATTTATTCAACGATTTGCTAATTCGCCTGGTCATGGGGGTTCTGGGTGGCATGATCACCGCCGTTCTGGTGGCTGGTTTTACGCCAGTATTTGAGAGTCTTTTTGGATTTATTACCTACATTAAACTACTGGAACTGGCCAACCTCAACCAGCCGCTCTTTCAAAGAATGATTATCGATGCCCCCGGCACCTATCATCACAGTATCATTGTCGCCTCCCTGGTGGAAGCCGCAGCGGAAACCATCGGTGCAAATTCGCTTCTGGCCAAAGTCAGCGCTTACTATCATGATATTGGAAAACTTTCCAAACCTCACTATTTTATTGAAAATCAGCCGGGCTATGATAACCGGCATGACAAACTTTCTCCCAAAATGAGTTCTTTGATCATCATCTCCCATGTAAAGGAAGGATGTGAACTGGCCTCGTCGGTAAAACTGGGCCAGCCGATTATCAACATTATCCGGGAACATCACGGTACCAGTTTGGTCAGTTACTTTTTTGATAAAGCCAAAAAAGATAAAGACGAATCTATTCGCTCTCTCACGGAAAGCGATTTTCGTTATCCAGGACCGAAGCCGCAAACCAAAGAAGCGGGGCTGGTCATGCTGGGTGATGTTATTGAAGCATCCTCACGGACGCTGACGAATCCGACACCGGCGCGTATCCGGTCTCTGGTACGGGAGCGCATTGAACGGATTTATGAAGACGGCCAATTAGACGATTGTGAGCTTACACTGAAAAATCTCAACATGATTGCAGAAACTTTTACGCGGATTTTGCTGGGTATCTTCCATCATCGAGTGGATTATCCCGAAGGCGCTGTAAAAGAAACAGGTGGAAAGAAGGAAATCCATGACCATACAAATCGAAAACCGGCAGAAGCGAGTTAAGATCGAGAAGCGAAAAATTCGTCAAGATGTAACGAAGCTGATGAAGCTGCTCAATTGTGCGGATATGGAAGTCAGTATTTCATTGGTCAGTGATGAAGAGATACAGCGAATCAATCAGCAATATCTTTTCAAAGACAGACCCACCAATGTCATTTCCTTCTCCCTTCAGGAGGGAGAATATGGCGGTGTGAATCCACGTGTACTGGGTGATATCGTTATTTCCGTTGATACCGCCCTGCGCGATGCAGAAAAAGGCAGCCTGACTTTTGAAAATGAAATCACTTTTTTAATCATTCATGGTTTGCTTCATTTAATGGGCTATAACCATGAGAATACTTCCCGGGCAAATGCCCGAAAAATGAAAATGAAAGAAAACGAGCTTTTTGAGCTCATGACACAGAATCATCGCTTTTGAGAGCCCTTCCGGGACTTTGTTTATTTTTTGACAATGAGTATCTGTCCCGGCGCAATAGGATCATTTCCTGAAAGATTGTTCATTTTCTTCAATTTGGCCAGTTGCACATGGTATTTCCTGGCGATTCCTGCCAGATTCTCACCTTTGGTAACGATATGTTTATTGCTTCCCAGCTTTTTCATGTCCTTTGCCGTGATTTTTTTGCCGCCGACAGACCGGGTTACAACTTTTGCAGATGGGTTTTCATTTTCAGTGGAAGCAGATGGAATCTTCAGATTCCCACCAACTTTCACCTTGTTGCTTTTTAAATTATTGATTTTTTTGAGATCTGAAACCGATACCGCATAGCGACCGGCAATACCTGCCAAAGAATCTCCCCTTTTTACTTTATAAATTTTTACGGAAGCAGAGGTGCGAGATCCTTTGTTTTTTGCCGCATACTGCTCTTTTCCATCGGCAGCTTCCATCTGGCTGATTGGAATTTGAATGATACGGCCTTTTGCCAGTCTTCGATTCTTGCTAATCCGGTTGGATTGATAAATCGACTGCCTGGAGACACGATATCGTTTGGCAATGGATGCTACGGTTTCTCCGGGACGAACACGATGACGTATGTAGGAAGATTTTTTTCCGGTCGGACCCGTTGTGCTGCTGCCTGCGTATCTTACAGATGGTTTTTCTCCTTCAGGAATGTCGTTATAAACCAGATTGAATTTCTCTGTCATTCCTTGAGGAACTTTGATGGCATATTCACGATCAGGCGTCATTTTTGACCGGAGCTCTGCGTTCAAAACACAAATCGTTTCTTCGGGTATTTCCATTTTCTCTGCAACATCAGAGAGTTTCATTATTTTTTGGACTTTAACGGTTTCATAAGCCATCAGGGATTTTTTAGGTAATGGCAATGTAAATCCATACTTGTCGGGATTCTTGACAATATGCAGCGTCGCCAGAAAACGGGGAACATAACGTGCTGTTTCATTGGGCAATTTAGAGTAGAGATCCCAGAAACGGTCAAAATAATTGATATGCTGTCTGGAAATTACACGAAGAACCCGGCCCTCGCCGCAATTATAAGCAGCCAGCACGGTGAGCCAGTCTCCGAACATGGAGTGAAGTTCCTTCAAATAGGCAATGGCTGCGTGCGTGGACTTTAAAATATCCATCCGTTCGTCCACCCATTCGTCACGGGTCAGACCAAATTTATATCCGGTGGATGGAATGAACTGCCACAGGCCGAGAGCTCGTGCGGAAGAATAAGCACTGACCTTGAAGCCACTCTCCACCAAGGGGAGCCAGAAAAGCTCTTCGGGCACTCCCGCTTTTTTTAATTCGTTCACGATAATATCTTTAAACATTCCCGAGCGCTCATACGAAGCCATGAAAAATTCTCTTTCATAGCCCTGAAACGAACGAATTTCCTTTTCCACATCCGCATTCATCAGCAGCTGAATCTCGCTGTGCTTGCCGTTGGTGCGCGTTTGTTGTGAAGAATAAACGGCCAGAATCCTTTTGGAAATCAGAAGGCGTAAATCATCTTTCTGACGAGCGATTTCCACTTCGCCGTTGGTATCCAAAACAAGGGCATAGGCTTTATCGAGCTCATTTAACGTATTTTCGATATCACCATTTTTCCAGTAAGCATCCGCCACTTCCAGGATTTCAAGGGCATTGTCCATCAAATCCTGTTCTTCAGCCACTTCCATTTTTTCATCTTCATCAGGGTTATCCTTTGTTTCCGGATGATTGGTCTTTGCAGGTTCTTTTTCCTGTACAGGTTCCTCTGTCTTTTCTTTTTCAAAAAAGACGTTTCTTATCGCATATAAGGGTGTTTCCAACTTGGAAGTGGCTTGTTGTTTTTGGTCGGCTTCCTTTAATGATGAAAGCGAGGCTGTGCTGACTGTATTTTCAGCAAAGGCCGTTTGGGTGATCATCCATAAAACAGTGAAACTCAAACACAATATGACATGCAATATCGGAACGATTCTTTTAAAATTTATCATGGATTCTCTCTCCTGTAATTTGTTGGTTATGGAAAAAGTCAGGTGATTCGGACCGAACTTTTTCCGGACACTCGGCTGATCTATGCTTTCCGAAGGCCGTGTCGGCCTGAACATACCGGCGCTGTATAGCATACTTTCCTCAAATCCCCAAATAAATATCACTATTCAAAACTTGATAAAAATATATGATATTTATCATCTATCCATTGGTTTGTGCATCATTACCCAGCATCAGATAAGCTTGGAGAAAATCGTCAATTTCGCCGTCGAGTACTTTTTGCGCGTTACCCATTTCCAAGTTTGTCCTGTGGTCCTTCACCATCTTGTATGGATGCAAAACATAGGAGCGAATCTGGCTGCCCCACGCAATATCTTTTTTCTGCTTGTTTTCTTCATCCAGCTTTTCATTTTTTTGCTGGAGCTCTCGTTCGTAAAGACGGGATTTAAGATATTTCATCGCCATAGCCTTATTTTTATGTTGGGATCTTTCATTCTGGCACTGAACGACAATACCCGTTGGTAAATGGGTGATACGGACGGCAGAGTCCGTTTTGTTAACATGTTGACCACCCTTGCCGCCCGAGCGGAAGGTATCGATTCTCAAATCATCTTCATTGATGTCAATTTTGATTTCATCGTCTACTTCGGGATACACAAACACGGATGCAAATGATGTATGACGCCTGCCCCCTGCATCAAAAGGAGAAATGCGCACCAGACGGTGAATGCCGATTTCCGCTTTGGTATAACCATAGGCATACTCTCCCTCAACCGTAAAAGAGACGCTCTTGACGCCTGCTTCATCTCCCGGTAAATAATCAATGATGCTGGTTCTGAACTCTCTTTTTTCCGCCCAGCGCAAATACATGCGTAAAAGCATTTCCACCCAATCCTGTGCCTCGGTTCCTCCCGCGCCCGCATGAATGGACATGATTGCGTTCATCGGGTCCTGTTCGCTCGAAAGCATCATTTTAAGTTCTTCCAAGCGGACATTTGCTGACAGACCCTCTATTTCTGTGGATAAGTCGTCGAGGACTTGTTCGTCTTCTTCCTCCAAAGCGAGCGTAAGCAGATTTTCAATATCCTGGATCTGACTCTGAAATTTTTTCCATTGTTCCAGAGAGCTGGATAATTTTGTTTTCTTTTGTAAAAGGATCCGGGCTTTGTCCTGGTCCTCCCAAAAATCTTTCCTTGCCGATAGGATTTCCAAGTCTTTGACTTTTAATTCCAGTTCTCCAACGTCAAAGGCATTCCCCTATATAATGAATTCTTTTTTTCAGGCTGACCATCATTTCTTGAATGTTTTCTGCTGACATTTCTTCCTCCCTTGAATGCTTATGAAGACTACAACAGCAAGGCAAATAAAACAAGTCCATACGAGTATATCGCCATACTGTGCGTAAATCGTCGGCACCGTAGCAAATTTTACAGTGCCTGAAAGCTGATCTTTTTGAAAAATCGAAGTCTTTGCGATGATTTGCCCTGTCGGATCGACAATGGCGGAAATGCCAGTATTCGCTGCCCGCACAAGGAACAGCCGTGTTTCCACAGCGCGAAAAATCGACATGGATAGATGTTGATACGGAGCGGAAGTTGCACCAAACCAGGCATCATTGGTGATATTCACCAGCAAATCGGCAGAGGCGTTTTTATATTTCCGTCCGGCTTCCGGCAGAATGCCTTCGTAGCAGATGAGGATGCCGATTTTTCGACCGCCCATGTCCAGGGGTTTAAACCCCATCCCTTGAGCAAAATCCCCGATTCCCTGTGCCAGACGGCTGATGAAAGGAAAAACCGTTTTGAGCGGAACATACTCTCCATAGGGCACAAGATGAACCTTATCGTACTTTCCGGCAATATCACCCGAGGGCGACAGCAAAAAGGCACTGTTAAAGTAATCCGTATGGGTCCCTTTTCCTGTGTAGCTCACGGAACCAACCAGCAGCCAGCTTTCTGTCCTAACCGGCAAAGCAATCACTTTGCGCTGAAAATCGCCTTGTTCCTGAAGATAAAATGGAACCGCTGTCTCTGGCCAGACAATGAGTCCTTTGGGTTGAATTGAATGGTGTAAAGTCAACTCCTCATACGTATTCAGAATTTGATTTTGATACTGTTGATTCCATTTTACCGACTGGTCGATATTTCCCTGAATCAGCGAGACATTCATGCTTTGGCCGTTTTGATAGGCCTGGGTTACTTGAGAAATGCGCTGGATGCCGTAAGCGTAAACACCGGACCAGACAAGAAACACCATTCCGGCTAGCACAAAGGATTTTTTATTTTTCTGTGTCAGGATGGCGAAAAAGGCAACATTTAAAAGCAAAATGAGAAAGGACAAGCCATAAACGCCGGCAATGTCAGCAAACTGAAGAAGGAAAAGATTACGGAACTGTGAATATCCGAGATTTTCCCACGGAAACCCCGTAAATAAATGAGATTTAATGTATTCCAGGCAAACCCATATTCCAGGCGCAGCCAGGATCAAAGGAATCTTGCTCCTGAAATAAACCAGTCCTGCGGAAAAAACCGCAAAATAGAAGCCCAGATAAGAAGCGAGAAGTAACATAATCGGAATGCCCAATGTCAACGGCAGGCTACCGTAGTGGACAACGACAAATACAATCCAGTAAACGATTCCAGAATATGCGCATAGGCCTGCGAGCCACCCCAGAAAAAAAGCCGACCTAAGTGAAGTGACATTCCGTAAGGCAATGAAAAGAGGAACAAAAGCAATCCATGCGATGAAGCCCAGACCGTATTTGGGAAAAGATAAAAACAGTAGAATTCCGCTCAGCAACGCAAAAAAAACCTGTTGGCGCCCAATGCCTGCCGACTTGCCGGCGCCAGGAGTCGCATCGTCATTTTTCATGGATATCTTCTTCCTGAATTTTTTTGACTTTTACCTTTTTGATGTTGCGTTCTCCTGCATTTTCAATAGTTATATCCAAATTGTCAATCTGAAAATTTTCTCCAGGATGGGGAATTCTGCGAAGGCTGTTTAAAATATATCCAGCCACGGTTTCAAACCTTCCCTTTTCCAGATGGACATCCAGCCGTTCTTCAATTTTTTCTATTTCAGCCCGGCCGTCCACGATAAAGGCTCCTTCGGCAGTTTGAAAAATTTCCTCAGAATCCGGGTTTTGTTCATATTCGTCCCGGATATCACCGACAATGGTTTCCAGCAAATCTTCCAAAGTGATCAGTCCGGATGTGCCTCCGTATTCATCAATCACAATGGCCATGTGCTTTTTATTATTCTTGAATTCTTGAAACAGCAAAAAAGCGCTTTTCGTCTCAGGAATATAATAAGGCTTGGCGAGATGAGCGAGAATATCCGTATGCATTGCCGGCCTCAAGCATGATTTCAGCAGATCCTGAATATGAAAAATGCCAACAATATTGTCCACAGAACCTCGATATACAGGAATTCGTGAATAATGAGAACTGGAAAAGACCGACATCATGTCTTCCAGGCTGTCCTCGCTGCTCACGGCAATGATATCGGTTCGGGGAATCATAATCTCCCGAACCAGAAGAGACGAAAATTCAAGAATATTTTCAATCATTTTCCGTGATACATCCGCTAAAATTCCTTTCTTTTGCCCTTTAGCCAGCATCGAAACGAATTCTCGGAGATAATGCTCCTTGTCGCGCCAGAAAAAAAGATGCTTATGTTTGTCCGGTTCTTCACGCCCCACTTTCTTATGCTCCGTCTCCACCTAGGGATTCTTTTTAAATTTTCTTAAACATGTGAAACAGATTCTGTCAATCGCCCATTATTTGATATTGCAGATGTTCTTAATTATTTCTTGACACGTTTTTTTTTTGTTGTTATGAGACGCCCGCTTGAACATGTGCGGCGTCTGTGGAAGTTTCCAGATTTCTTGTCTTTTTCCGCAATATGTCTAAATTTGATTTGCTATAAGGGGGGTTAGAAAATGCTTTGTCAGACAGTGAAAAATGGCGTGGAATGCGCTTTTATGAGTAAGAAAGGTTGTACCTTTATCGGCGGCAGCTGCGCTCCTATCATTGATAAATGTATGGAATGCAACAAGATATTCGAGTATGAATCCGGCAAGTATTGCAAGGTTTATCCCGATCCGAAAAGCAAGTGGATGAAAGGAAACTGTCCCACCGCGTCACACATTAAAATTGAAATCAAGGAAGCCCAAAAAATCAATCCGCTCAAGGCATCCAAGAGAGCCAGCAAAAAGAAGTAATATTCAATTTGGTGTATTAATTAAAAAAGCCGACAATGGAGATTGCCGGCTTTTTTAACCCATCATCTTTCGAATTTGCTGCAGTTCTTTCTTAATCAGAATCAGTTTTTCTTCTTGGTCTGATGGAGTTCGGGGTTGTTCCTCGCTTCGTGTTTTGAGAAGCTGCTGCTTCGCTCCACTGATGGTAAAGCGCTGTTCATAGAGCAGATTGCGAATGGTTAACAATTCCTCCACATCTTTTTTCCGGTAAAGACGCTGATCCGTCTTGGTCCGTGACGGCTTGACGGTCTTGAACTCCGTTTCCCAGTATCGAATTACGTAGGGCTCAACATTGAGGATTTTACTGACTTCTCCAATCCGGAAGTAAGCTTTTTCGGGAATGATGATTTCCATACAATTCCTGAATCCTGACGGAGAAATGTCAAAACCTCCTGAAACTGTAAATATGCGAAGTAAGAAAAAAATCAAGCTTCAGCGGATTTGCACAAGAAAAATTGAATCAACCATCGAAAAGTTCTTTTTCCCAACCATTTTCCATCCGAGAATCATCAGAATTCCCGGAATGAGAACCTTATGGATACCGACGCCTGGCGTGATATCCGAGTAAAAAATTATTCACAGGTTGATCGTAATTTTAACCGTTTAAGGATTTACGTAATACCTGAGAAGATTTAAACGTTAAAACCCGGCGTGCAGTAATGGATATCTCTTCTCCGGTTTGCGGATTTCGACCTCGCCGGGAACGTTTCTCCTTTACAACAAAATTCCCAAATCCTGAAATTTTCACTTTTTCACCTTGAGCGAGACTGTCTTTAATGATATCGAATACCGCTTCCACAATATCCGCCGATTCTTTCTTTGAAAATCCGAGTTTTCCGTAAACATTTTGAATAATGTCAATCTTTGTCATTTTTAATCCTCCATTCAGAACGTCTTGTCTGTTAAGCCCTAATTTTTGCCGATGTCAATCGAACCGTATTGTTCACAATGATTTCATGGATATTGTTGATTTCCGTATCCGTCAGCGTCCTGTCCTGGGCTCGATAAGAAAATCTTAATCCCAAGCTTTTCGTGCCCTCTTCAAGGCTTTTTCCGGCGTATATATCAAATATTTCCACATTTTCAAGCAATTCTTCTTTTTGCTGCAAGACAATGTCCAGCATTTGCCGGGCTTCCATATCTGCGGAAATCAAAAAAGCAACATCGCGGGTTACGGCAGGAAATTTTGAGATATCCCGGTAGCAAACCGGTTGGTTCATGATCTGATTCACCAGAAGATCAAGATTAATTTCAAATAAATACGCACTGGCTTTGATATCCATTTTTTTCATGGTTTCCGGGTGAACCTGTCCCAGATAACCAACGCATACCTCACGCACAAACAGGCCGCAAGATTGGCCGGGATGCAAAAAAGGCTCTGCATTCTCCATTCGCTGGCAGCGCTGATCAAGTTTCAAATCGTAAAAAATGTTTTCTACACAGCCTTTAAGATCGTAAAAATCAACAGGAATCTTAGCGCCCCAGAAATCCTCAGATATTTTTCCCGACAACAGTCCAGCCAGAATATTTTCTTCTTTCGGCAGTTCGCCAGAATTTCGCTTGAAAAAGATTCTTCCTATTTCAAATATTTTTAAATTTGCTGAAGCATTATTAATGTTTTTCTTTAAGGTTTCTAAGAGGCCATAGGCCAGAGTTGTTCTCATTACGGATTGTTCTTCGGTGAGAGGATTTCGGATGACCACAAAATTTCGCCGCTTCTCATCCGGCGGCAGGCACAGGAAGTCAGCGCACTGGGCCGTTGTGAAACTGTAATTGATAATTTCTGAATAGCCGCTGCCGGTCAGTAATTGTCGAACTCTTTCCTCCAATGTCAGACGCGGATTCGGTTCCATCTCCGTTACAGAAAGAGAGGGCATGGTTGCCGGAACATGATGATAGCCGGACAGACGCACCACTTCTTCGATCAGGTCAATTTCCCGGCTGATATCGACACGGTAACCAGGAGGCGTCACATAATAACAATCTCCTTTTTGATGCACGGCCATGCCGATACTTTTTAAAATGTTCAGCGCGTCCTTCCCGGATAAGGTTATGCCTGCTATTTGTCTGATTCTGTCCAAGCGCAAGGGAATATCACGAATGGTGTCAATGACTTTCGGATAAGCGTCGAGTCGATTTTTGCAGACCGAACCTCCTGACAAATCGGCAATCAACTGGGCTGCGCGATCCAGCGCGAGAAGAACACCGTCAGGATCAATGCCTCTTTCAAAACGAAAAGCCGCATCCGTAGGCATAGCCAGGCGGCGCGAAGAGCGCCGGATCGAGGAAGGATTAAAATATGCGCTCTCCAAAAATATTGTTTCTGTATCCTCTTTGACTTCCGAATTCAGACCGCCCATAATTCCGGCGATGGCCACAGGCTTTTTGCCGTCACATATCAGCAGGGTTCCTTCCGGAAGAATGTGACTTTTTTCGTCAAGTGACACGAATTCTTCGCCTGTTGTTGATTTGCGTACAACAATTCTTCCCTCTTCCAGAAAACGAAAATCAAAAGCATGCAGAGGCTGTCCCAGTTCCAGCATCACGAAGTTGGTTATGTCCACAACATTGTTGATGGCTCGCAAACCGGCTGCTTCCAGACGAGATTTCAACCATGCCGGAGAATGTCCAATTTTTACATTTTTGATCATTCGCGCCGAATATCGGGGGCAAAGATCATCGTCCAGGATTGTAATCGAAGAAAGCGCAGAAATATCTTCATCCGATTCTTGAAGATTTACCAAGGGGAGGTTTAATTTTTTTCCGGTTAAAGCGGCAACTTCACGGGCAATGCCGATCATACTCAGGCAATCCGCGCGATTTGGAGTAATGCTTACATCGAGAACTTCATCTCCCAGATTCAGTGCGATTTCCAGAGACTGTCCCAGTGGCAAGTCGGTCGGCAATTGGAGAATTCCTGATTCATCATCGCCGATTTCCAGTTCCGCTTCCGAACAGAGCATGCCGTCGGATTTTTCTCCACGCAATACGGTGGATTTAATCGTATATCCACCGGGAAGAGAAGCGCCAACTTTGGCCAGAGGCACAACATTACCCGCTTGAATATTCTTGGCTCCACAGACTACCGGATATGTTTTTTCACCGTCCGTCACATCACACAGAGAAAGCTTGTCTGCTTTCGGATGCTCTCGGACAGAAAGGATCTTTGCAACAACAACTCCGGAAAAATTATGGGAGATCTTTTTAATTTCATCAACTTCCAGACCGGCCATGGTTAAACGTCCAGCTAGGTCCTGTGCCGTTTTATCAAAATCAATATAATCTTTAAGCCACTTGAGACTGACGAGCATGAAACCGGGATCTCCTAAAATTGTTTAAGGAATCGGATATCGTTTTCAAATAAAAGGCGTATATCGGAAATGCCATATTTCAGCATGGCAATACGTTCCAGACCCAAGCCAAAAGCAAATCCGGTATAGACTTCCGCATCGTATCCGACATTTTGAAAAACAGCGGGATCAACCATGCCCGCTCCCAAAATTTCCAGCCAGCCACTCTGGCCACAGACACGGCAGCCTTGCCCCTGGCACATTCCGCAACGAATATCAACTTCTGCAGAAGGCTCGGTAAACGGGAAAAAGCTTGGACGGAAGCGCAAAACCGTATCATCACCGAAGACCTTTTTAAGAAAAGCGGTTAAAATGCCTTTCAAATCACCAAAACTGACCCCCTGGTCCACCAGCAGACCTTCAATTTGATGAAACATCGGTGTATGAGATACATCGGAATCCGGCCGGTAAACCCTCCCCGGCGATAATATACGCACGGGCGGGCGGACTTTTTCCATAATCCTGACCTGAACAGGTGAGGTATGGGTTCGCAAAACCATATTATCCTCAATATAGAAGGTATCCTGCATATCCCTTGCAGGATGATCCTTGGGCATATTGAGGGCTTCAAAGTTGTAGTAATCCAGTTCGACTTCCGGACCTTCAACAACTGAGAAACCGAACGACGAGAAGATATTACAAATTTCTCGGCGGATTTGTGTAACCGGATGAATTCTGCCTGGCCGTATACTCCTGCCAGGTATAGTCACATCTATGGTTTGTTCCGCCAGCGCTTTACGTTCGCTGATTCGGATTTGATTTTGAATGGCATCTTCGATTTTCTCTTCCAGAAGCACTTTTACTTCATTACAGCGCTTGCCGAAGAGAGGTTTTTCTTCAACCGGAACTTGAGAAATGTTTCTCAACATACCGGTAAGCAATCCTTTTCGCCCCAGATACTTTGTTTTTACAGCCTGAATCGCTTCTTCGGACTTTGCTGATGACAGTGCGTCCAAAGCATCGTTTTCCAGTTGCTGAAGATCCGCTATCATGCCGCCTGCTCGCCTTTGGCCGTCTCCACGATTCTGGTAAACCCTTGAGGGTCATTCACGGCCAGTTCGGCCAATATCTTTCGATCCAGGGCAATGTTTGATTTCTTCAGGGCATTTATAAGACGGCTATAAGAGATATTGTTTAAACGGGCGGCGGCGTTAATGCGCGCTATCCAGAGTTGACGAAAATCTCTTTTGCGTCTTCTGCGGTCGCGATAGGCATAGCATATCGCCTTATTGACGGCTTCTGTGGCTGTCCGCAACAGTCTGCTGCGAGCGCCAAAAAATCCTTTAGCTCTTTTCAAAATTGATCTTCTTTTTTTTCGGGCGGTGACGCTTCTTTTGATCCTTGCCATTTTCTTTGAGTCTCCTCGATTTCATGCAACTTACATGGTTTTTTTATGAACTATAAATAAGGAATCAGCCGTTTGATGGCGCTTTCGTTGGTATTGTGCACCAAAGTGGATTTCCTCAAGTTTCTCTTTCTTTTCGTGGTTTTCTTGGTGAGGATGTGGCTGGCAAAAGCTTTGCTGCGCTTTACCTTGCCGGTGCCGGTAACCGAAAAACGTTTGGCGGCTCCTCTGTGTGTTTTCATTTTTGGCATAATTTTCACCTCATTATTTATTCTGACAACTCTATTTTTTAGGCGACACAATCATAATCATGTTTCGGCCTTCCATTCGTGGTTCCTGATCCAGAATGCAGACATCGACTAGCTCCGTTTTAATTTTATCCATCAGTTTTCGTCCGATTTCCGTGAAAGCTATTTCACGCCCCCGGAACATCATTGAGATTTTGACCTTGTCTTTCTGCTCTAAAAATTTTTTTATATGATTAATTTTCACCTGCAAATCATGAGCTTCCGTTTTGGGACGCAAACGGATTTCCTTGACATGAATTACCGTCTGGCTTTTTCTGGCATCATGGATTTTCTTATTTTGTTTATAACGGTACTTTCCGTAATCCATGATTTTACAGACGGGCGGTTCGGCATTGGCAGATACTTCCACGAGATCCAATCCGGATCGCTCTGCATGTATAATCGCTTCATCCAAAGAAATAACACCCAGCGGTTGTCCTTCATCGCTGATGACTCTGACGGTTGCTGACTTTATTTCCCGGTTAATTTTTAAATCCTTAGTTATAGGACACCTCCTGCAATTTCTTGAATCTCAAGAATCCTACTGTTTCTTCTCGCAATTTTCCCTTACTAGATCCATAAACTGTTCAACCGGTAAGGCGCCCAAATTTCTTCCATCACGAACGCGTGGTGCAACCGTTCCGGCTTCCATTTCCTTGTCGCCAATGACCAGCATGTAAGGAATTTTTTGCATCTGCGCCTGACGGATTTTATATCCGAGCTTCTCATTGTCAAAATATTTTTCGCAGCGGATACCCGCGTTTGAAAGTCTTTCATAAACTGTTTGTGCGTAAGGAATATGCTTGTCCGTCACCGTAAGCAAAACGCACTGGACAGGTGAAAGCCATACCGGGAATGCACCGGCATAATGTTCAATGAGAACTCCCATAAAACGTTCAATCGCACCCAGAATGACACGATGCAGCATGACCGGTCGATGTTTTTCTCCGTCTGCTCCGATATAGTTTAAATCAAATCGTTCCGGCAAAGTAAAGTCGCATTGAATCGTAGCGCACTGCCATTTTCTTTTCAAGGCATCCTTGAGCTTAAAATCGATCTTCGGCCCATAAAAAGCGCCGTCTCCTGCATTTACCTCATAGTTGATCCGGTTGTCTTGCAATGCGTTTTCCAGAGCGGTAGTGGCCAGATTCCAATCCTCGTCAGAACCGATGGAGTGTTCGGGTCTTGTGCTCAATTCCACTTCATATTCAAAACCGAAAATGCCCATTGCGTAATTGACAAAATCGGCAATGGCACGGATTTCGGAGTTCAACTGCTCCGGCATGCAGAGAATATGTGCATCATCCTGAGTAAACTGGCGAACACGCATCAATCCATGCAGGACGCCGGTCTTCTCATGACGATGGACGGTACCCAACTCAAAGTACCGCAAAGGCAGGTCGCGGTAACTGCGAATTTTTGATTTATAAATCAGCATATGAGACAAACAATTCATCGGCTTGATGCCGTACGTCTGTTCGTCGACTTCAGTGAAATACATATTATCGCGGTAATGATCAAAATGGCCGGATTTTTTCCAGAGATCAACTTTCAGAATCTGTGGCCCCATCACCATGTCATAACCACGTTTCAGATGCTCCTTTTTCTCCCAGTCCTCAATCAGATAGCGCAGCAACATGCCTTTGGGATGAAAGATGACCAGCCCCGCTCCGGCCTCATCATTGACCTGAAACAAATCTAGCTCTCTGCCTAGACGCCGGTGGTCTCGTTTTTTGGCTTCCTCCAGAAGGTTCAGATAGTCTGCAAGAGACTGTTCATCGGCAAACCCGGTGCCATAAATGCGCTGGAGCATTTTATTTTTTTCGTCACCACGCCAGTAGGCGCCTGCCACACTCAAAAGTTTGAAGGCCTTGATCTTGCTCGTTGACGGAATGTGGGGTCCACGACATAAATCGATATAATCGCCGTCCTGATAAATGCTGACGTTTAACACATCCGCGGGAAGATCAGAAATCAGTTCAACCTTGTAATCTTCTCCTCTTTGGGCAAACAGCTTTATGGCTTCTTCCCGGGGCATTTCTTTTCGGATAAACAAATATTCGGCTGCGACAATTTCCTTCATCCGCTTTTCAATTTTCTCCAAATCCTCAAGCGTGAAGGTTTCCGCATAATCAAAATCATAGTAAAATCCGTCTTCAATGGACGGTCCAATGGTCACTTTCGCCCCTGAAAACACATCCTGAACGGCCTGAGCCATAACATGCGATGTACTGTGGCGTAAAATGGCCAATCCTTCTTTCGAAGAGATTTCAATCGGTTCGAGGGTGCAATCTTCTTTCAGAAGAAAACTCAAATCGACATTGGCTCCATTAACTTTTGTAGCAATCGCGGAATCCAAGACGTCCTTTTTCCAACCCAAAAGAGCCGCTCCCGCGGTTACGCCTACGGTCAGCTGTTGTTCGCTTTTATCTGGAAAAATTACTTTTATGCTCATTTTGAACCTGATTGTTCACTTCTTGTTTTAACTCATTTTAAAAGGGCATCACCATTTTGCTGATGCCCTTTTCTTTGTCGAAATTAACGGCATGTGCGCGTTCTTTTATTAATGGTAGGCAAGCAGGGATTTGAACCCTGGACATCCACCGCGTCAGGATGGCGCTCTCCCCCTGAGCTACTTGCCTGTATTTGCCTTTCAGCGCAGCTTCCCTAGCAGGAAAACACAGCTGTGTCAAGCAAATATCTTACTTTTTCATTTCCGACGAAGCTGAATTATTGAGAATCCGTACCCCGCGCACAATATAAACACAGCCGGAAATGACGGTAAACCCGGCCGTGGCCCAGCAAAGGCTGATAATCCATATATAGCTAAAATCATGGGTAAATGTTTTATAAAGCAGTGCAAGGAAAATGGTCGCCACCTGCAAGGCCGTGGTGATCTTGCTGACCAGCGCCGGCTTGATCTCATAAGGAATCGACATCAATGTCAGAATTGCGATGCCCAGCAAAATAATGCAATCCCGGCTAATGACAATAACTGCCAGCCAGCCCGGTATAAGGCCATAAATGGCCAGAGTGACAAAACTCGTGACCAGTAACAATTTATCCGCAATAGGATCAAGATAAGCTCCCAGGGTTGTCTGGCAATTCAACACACGTGCAAACGTTCCATCCAGGGCATCGGTCAAACCGGCCACCATAAACGTGATTAATGCCTTGTCATATTCCGACTGAATCAGGAAAATCACAAAAACTGGAACGAGGATGATTCTCAAGAGTGATAAAAAATTGGGAATGTTCATGAAAATTTTTTAAATCCTCATTCAGAAATCGTTTTTTTGTCTCTTTGCCGGTTCCATTTCACCCAATCGTCCATATCCTCTTCTTCTGTAAAATCCTCCGGCGCATGAGCCTGACCATCGGCGGAAATCCGGATTTTCTGCATCGATTTCACAATGTACACCCATTGCTCCATGGAAACGGGTTGAGGACCAGCAACGGCTGTCGGCCCAGAAACCGGTTTGGGAGGCCCAAAAGCGGCAGGATGGGGCGCCGTCGCATCTTGTGTGCGGGAATTTCCCCTGACGTCAACTTCTCCATCATATACTTTAACCTGTGCCGACTGGTCATTTTCCACATCCATGCGATAAACGGTTCCACGAACACCGGCGACTGCATTCTGGCAGGATACTTCAAATGTATTGTCTCGACTCTTCAACGCCTTCCTGACATTGGTCCATACCTTGCCCACGGGAACGGAAATTTTGATGGTGCGTTTACCGTCCTGCCCGACATCAGACTGGATAAGCTTGAATTTTGTTTTTTCAGAAAAACGGACAATGCTCCGGTCAGGAAGAAGCATCTCCAAACGGCTGTTTGCGCTGGTGGACACTTCGCATCCGGCGCTTAGGCGATCATTTTTCTTAAGCTGGCGCGGATCGGTTTGATCCATGCAAATAGCTTTCGCTTCTCCCCGCAGCGATGTGATCTGCGCTACGCCTTTTGTCATTTTCACGGTCATTGGCTGTTGTGCATATGCGGCAGTGGAACAAAGCAGCATGATGACCCCTAAAGAAAAAAATGGCATTCCTTTTTTCATCGTTCACTCCTTTGCATCGTCAATAACTTAATTTTCGTTGGATTTCCCTGTAAATACATTTTTTCTCCCCTCAATCTGGGACCATAAGGCAGCGTTTCCATAACTTTACCGACCACTTCATCCATTAATTTCTCCAGATCTCCCAAAGATTTCATCTGAAGCCTTTTACGAAACAGATCAAAGCTCCTGCTGGTGGATTTGGATTGGGCGCTCCAGAGAATCTCCCCTGTTCTGGTGCTGCGCAAAGCGCACTGGACAGATACAGTTACAGGTGCATATAAAAAACCGTTAGATGATTTTCCTTCCAGAAGAGAACAGTACATGGCGGCATCCGCCCCCAGTAATTCTTCCACTTTTTTCGGGGGAACGGTGCCGATGAGGCTAGCGGAGGATTCCCCGGACAAAGTCGCTAATTTGCTGTCGATCAGTCCGGATTCGATTTGAGCATAACCTTTAAAGCGGATTTCATCGCTTAACTTATTCCGGAGAATTTTCAGTGCGGTAGGGTCGGCAAAACGACTTTCCACAGGCATCAGGGCCACAAGCTGAACCATTTCCGGATTCTGATTTCCTCTGGTCAGGACAGGTGATCGTGATGAACAGGCGGACAGGCAAAGGCAAATCAATATCCATACACAAAGCCACTTGCAACCGTTTCTCATGGCGCCTCCTCTTTGACAAATAAGAGAATTTCTGTAAAAATCTGATTTTTATCTACAATGTACTTTCCTGAATTTTCCAGTTCCCGTAAAATATGTTCAAAAGAACCGGAAATGCGTAAATTAAAGGTAGCCTGTCCCGATTCAATACGGCAAGGATAAATGCTTTTAATGGTATGGGATTGACTCTGCAAAAAAGCCTTTAATTGGGCAAAATCCTCGTATCGCTTTATTCCTTTCAGGGACAGGGTAATTCCGGAAAGTTCCCTTCCGGATTGCACATCCGCCAGCGCATGATAGGAAAAAGTCTGCAATGCCAAAAGGCATGGAATAAAGAATATGAAAATCCTTTTCATCACCTGCCTCACGGCCTTCTTATAAAGAATCTTTTTTATTTCCTTTGATTTTTTCAATTTCTTCCCTGATGATGCGTTCGGCAAGGTCCGGAACCGTTTCACGGACAATCTTTTCAATAATATCTACGGCTTGCTTCATTACAGCATCGTGGAACTGCCTCGTCGGAAGTTCATCTTCAACAACTTCTGTCAGTTCATGAATTTCCCGTGTGTCCAGTTTGGCCTGTTCATAGCCCCGGCCATCAACGACAATTACCTGCTGGTTATTTTTTTTATCGGGAGATAAAGGCGACAGACCGGTATGCTCGTCATAAATATCGGTCAGTTCGTATATCTTCCGGTCCTTTACTGTTCCGGAATTGTCAATCATTGGTTATTTGTTCTCCCCTACCCTGTATTCAAGCTAAAAAACCTTTTTCCCCCGAATGGAACGGGTGAGTTACCATAGCTCAAACAAGTCTTCAAGCAATATATGAGGGTTTGCAAGACTCAATTTTCCTCAGCCGTTTTACAATTTTTCACCATCAGATTGTATACTTTTTTTCTGGGCAGACCGGTTTCAAGCACAATTTCTGCAACAGCATCACGCATGGACAGTTTCTTTTCTACCTGCTTTTTAAGAAGTTTATTACGAATTTCCTCATCCGATAATGAAACAGGTTTCAATGAATATCCCATCAGAATTACTGTATATTCTCCCTTTGTCCGCCCTCCAGACAGGTCCGGTAAAATCTCTGAAAGGTGTCCCTGACGAATTTCTTCGAAAATCTTGGTCATTTCTCTCGCCACAACGACTTGTCTGTCGCCCAGCATATCCAAAACATCCTGAAGCATTTCGGCAATTCTTGCGGGAGACTCAAAAAAAACAAGAGCTTTTTCTTCTTTCCGGATCGATTCCAGATAACGCCTTCTTGGGGCTTTCCTGGGAGGCAGAAAACCAATAAATGAAAACCGTTCCGCCGGAAATCCGCAAACAGACAATGCCGACATTACGGCGGACGCCCCCGGAACGGGAATAACGCAAATGTTTTCCTCCAGGGCGGATTGAACCAGAATCCGGCCGGGATCGGAAATACAGGGAGTTCCGGCATCCGAAATATAAGCCACGTTCATTCCCTGCATGATTTTGGAAACGAGTAAAGTGCTACGTTCTTTTTCATTATGCTCATGCAGACTCAGAAGAGGTTTCGAAATATCATAGGCGTGGAGCAATATGCGCGAATGACGCGTGTCTTCCGCGGCAATCAAGTCGGCTTCCCTGAGCACACGCAGTGCCCGTAAAGTAATATCCTCCAAATTACCGATTGGTGTGGCCACTACGTAGAGACGGCCATGTCCTTTTTCCGTTCTTCTCTCCATAAAACTTTTTCCATGTGCGATTATTTGTTGACATCCATATCCTGTTTCGGCTTAAATGCCAAACCAAAATATACCGGCAATGAAAGTTGAACATCATGAAAAGAATATTGATTACCGGCGGCGCGGGTTTTTTAGGCTCTCATTTGTGTGAACGGCTTTTAAAGGAAGGCAACGACATTCTTTGTCTGGATAATTTTTTTACAGGCAGTAAAAATAATATCGCTCATTTGATGGGCCATACGCATTTTGAAGTGATTCGTCATGACATCATCAATCCCATTTTCGTTGAAGTGGATGAAATATATAATCTGGCCTGCCCAGCCTCACCGGTTCATTATCAATTCAATCCTATCAAGACCATTAAGACCAATGTCATGGGCGCAATCAATGTTCTGGGAATTGCGAAAAGGACCAAAGCCAAAATCCTTCAGGCCTCCACCTCGGAAGTTTATGGCGACCCGGATATTCATCCGCAGAT
>ENA-UPTA01000992-UPTA01000992.1-activated-sludge-metagenome-genome-assembly--contig:-NODE-992-length-32395-cov-7.131076_pt1 | contig 32395 bp, 33 predicted proteins | sample MGYA00238184_ERZ773361 | MGnify/ENA primary metagenome ERZ773361 (study PRJEB29100, sample SAMN05720205) | activated sludge metagenome | isolation source: anaerobic digester from wastewater... | reverse complement strand
CGTGCCGGCGGTGCTGGGAGCCGCGAACATCCGCAAGAACCTGGACGCCTCGGTGCAGGGAGGCGCCGAAGCCCTGCACCGGTTCGTCGAGGTGGACGAGACGGAGATGTTCCGCCACGTGCCGGTCGGCCCGGTGCTGATCATCAGCTCCGGGAACTCCATCGTGCCCACCCTCATACCCACGGTGGTGTCCCTGGTCACCGGGAACCTGACCATCCTCAAGCCGTCCATCGCCAACTACCGCGGGGTGTGCGAGGTGTTCAAGCTGCTGGCCGAGGTTCCCGATTCCCGGGCCGCCCGGGCCATGCGCTCCGCTCTGGTCATCTCGTACTTCGGACATGACTCGCCTTCATTGAAGCTCGCGCTGGAGGAGCTGCCCCTGGGAATGGTGAACTTCTGGGGCGCCGAACCGGCCCGGACCATCGTGGCCAACATGGTGGGGAGGAACCGCAACCATCCCCGCTTCTTCGTCAACGGTCCGTTCACCGGAATGGCCCTCATCGAGGAGGGCGTCGAACCGCTGCAGGCGGCGGACGACCTGGCCTTGGATGTGGTTCTGTACGACCAACAGCTGTGCTCATCGCCCACCGCCGCCGTTTTCATTGGAAGTTACGATAAGGCCAAGGAGTTCCTGAAGGTCGCCGGGGAACGCCTGGACGAGGCGGGCGCGGAGTTCCCCCTTCCTCCGGACCAGGACCGCCTGTTCGTCCTGCAGGGCGCCCGGCGCTTCATCCAGATGGATGGTGGAACGGTGCTCTCCTCGAAGAACCCGGAGAACCCCTGGACCCTGGTGCTGTCCAAGGGCCGCAGTTCGCTGACCGGTCTGGCCGCCCAGTTCCCGTCCTTCAACATCTTCGCCCGCCGGCGCTTCCTGGAGATCGTGGTGGTCCCGGACGCGGAGAGCGCTCTGCTGTTGCTCCGGTCATTGCCCGAGCACCCGGCCTTCAGGGGGATCGATGGAGTGCAGAGCGTGGGGCTGGCGGTGAGCGAGGGCTCCCGCGAACGCATCGTGAGCATGCTGATCGGAGCCGGGGTGCACCGGATCCTTCCGCTGGGGGACATGTTCATGCGCGGGGCGGTGGAACCGTACGACGGGGTGACCATGTCCTCCTTGTTCACCCGCATCGTTTACTGGCGCAAGGCCAACGCCGCCCTGGAGGGGCAGTTTTGAGGGTCCTGGTAACCGGGGCCACCGGCTTCCTGGGCGGACATCTCGTCGAGGAGATGGCCAGGGGTCCCCACGTTCCGGTCTGCGCTCATCGGAAGGGGAGCGATACCGGGAAGATCGACCGACTCGGGCTGGAGAAGGCGGTCTTCGACCTAACGGACCGCGATTCCATGCTTTCGGCGTTGAAGAACGTGGATGCGGTGGTGCACCTGGCCGCCTACTACACCTTCACCGGGAAGAAGGAACTGTACGACAGGGTCAACGTGAAGGGGACGGCGGACCTTCTGCAAGCCTGCCAGGAGGCGGGCGTAAGGCGCTTCATCTACTGCAGCAGCACCGAGGCCATGGGTCCGATCGCCTCTCCGCCTGGCGACGAGGACTCTCCGTTGAACCCCCAGTACGAGTACGGACGCTCCAAGGCCAGGGCGGAGGAGCTGGTGAGGGCCTCCGGCCTGGATTGGACCATCTTGCGACCGTCGGGCATATACGGACCGAACAACGTGGACGACGTGGCGTACTATTTCATCACCTCCTTCAAAGGGTTCGCGTCCAGGTTCATCATCGGGTCCGGCAAGAACTATATCCAGTTCGTTCACGTGAAGGACGTGGTGCAGGGTTTCGTCAAGACCTTGGACAGCCCGGCCTCGATAAAAGGCACGTACATCATCACCCAGGCCAGGCCCTACACCTACGAGGAGGTCTACCGCGTTCTGGCGAAGATATTCCAGCAGAAGGAGCCCCGCTGGCGTTTGCCGAAGACCTTGGCCAAGCTGATGATGTTGCCCCTCGAGGGCCTCAACCTTCTGATCGGCCGGGAGAACTTCCTGTACCGACGGGAGACGGTGGAGAGCGTTACGAGCGATAGGGCGTTCAAGATCGAACGGGCCAGGAAGGACCTCGGATACGAACCGGTCTACGATCTGCCTGAGGGCGTGGCCGAGACGGTGGCGTGGTACCGGGAGAACGGCTACCTTTGAGCAACAGTTAAATTCGCTCTCCGTTTTAACCGCTGCGGTGAAAGGTTGGAAAAGACATTGTACAGGACCTTGCTGAATTTGCTGAGGATCAGCTACACCCTGCCGTTCGTGATGGCCTCGGTGACCGGGGCGGTGTTCGCGCTGACGGTATGCGACGAATGGCTGATGGCGGTCCTGATACCGTTGGATATGTTTTTCTTCGCCCTGTTCGCCAACCTGAGCAACGATTACTTCGACCACAAGAGCGGGACCGATGCCACCCGCTTCGACTTCATGACCCCCGAGCGCAAGGAAGCGATCAAAGAGCTGTACGACGAGAGGGTCTACTGGGACGGTAACATCTTTGACAAGGGCGACGTCAGCGAGCGCGCCGGCAAGATAGTGTTGACCGCGATCCTGGCCCTGGCCGCCCTGACCGCCATCCCCATCATCCTTTACGGCGGCTGGCTCGTGCTGGTCCTCGGGGCCATCGGCTTATTCCTGGCCTACTTCTACACCGCTCCCCCGCTGAACCTGGGCGCCCGGGGGTTGGGAGAGCTGGACGTCGGCGTTTCCTTCTTCATGATGTCCTTCTTCACCTATTACGTGATAAGGCCGGAGTGGTCCTGGCAGATGTTCCTGATCGGGCTGATCATCGGAACCTCGGTGATGCTGATGCGCTTCATCGACCAGATGTCCGGTTACGAGGCCCATGTCAAAGGCGGGGAGAAGGACTGGTGCGTTCGGCTTGGCCTGGAGAGAGCGGTGTCGGCCGCGGGCATCATCATACTGGTCATCCACGCCATGCATCTGGGGCTGGCATACTTCCACCCGGTGTTCCTGATGCTCCTGCTGACCGTCCCCATGAGCAGGAAGATAATGAAAGGGCTTCACGACAAGGGGGACGACCTCAGATTCATCAGGCCGGCGCCCCAGATCGTCAAGATGGTGATATTCAGCGAGCTGCTGATCATCATTTCGTTGACAGTCCAAAACGCCCTGCCATGGACAGTATGGTAGTGATGCTGCCCCTGGTGATGAGCGAGTACTCGCGCACGGCGTTGAAGCCGCAGCGCTTGCATGACTCGCCCTTCATCGGGCAGCCGTAGAGCTTGCTGCGATCGGGAAGCACGAACTCCGAGGCCCAGAACGGGCATCTGCGCGAGTAGTCCTCCATGAGCAGCTCCTTCAAGGCCTTCTTGGAGTTGAGGATCGGATACCCTTCCTTCTTGAGCTTCATGATCTCCTCGACCACCTTGCGCTTATCCTCGATGCTCAGGACCTTGGAATCCGGCGGCGGGGTGAGGAAATTGATCATCAGGCCGTGGATGCGCGGGTTGTCCTTGACGATCTGCGCGGTTTCCCGGATGAGATGCTTGTTGTCGGGCATGACCACCATGTTGGCGAAGACGTTCGGATGGTCCACCTTGGCCAGGTTCTCCATCAGCTTGTCGAAGACCCCCTCACACCTGATGCTGTCGTGAACCTCCCTCGGTCCGTCCAACGAAACGGAGATGACGTCGCTCTCCAGATAGAACACGTTCGTTCCGTTGGTGGTGTATCCGGTAACGAAGAAACCGATCTCCCTGCCGGCCTTTATGAGGTCCAGGAGCGTTCGTTCACCATCGCTCCAGTGCGTCGGCTCTCCGCCCTCGAAGAACAGCACTCGGGCCCCCCGCTCGAAAGATGCTTTCATCTCCTCCACCGCATCCTCGTACGATATCCTGTGCGGTTGCGGGATGGTTGGCAGAGTATCGGCGATCTGGCAGTGCTGGCATCTCAGGTTGCACTGGTAGGTGATGATCATGGTGGCGGCCAGGGGCCTCTTGAACCCCAGCAGCTCCTTGAGGAACCAGATGCCGTAATAGGCGGTCTGGCCCATGCTCCTCGCGACGCCCATGGACACCCCATCCGCGCCCGGATATTTCAAATGTCCCCGACCTTGGTTCGCCGCTGCTGGAACATGAAATGAACGATTTGGACTGAATGAACACGGCCGATGGCTCCGTAGAGGCCATCCAGACGCTTCATTTGTTCGTTCAGAATTTTGATAATCATTAAATATTGGCCAACCGGATTAATCTTAAACCGATTCCATAGGAGTGATCTAATGGCAAGTTTGAAATTAGAGGTCATGGACAAGATCGTGGCCTTGATGACCGCGGCCTTCGGATTCGTCGCCGCATTGGCCTGGAACGGAGCAATCTCGCAACTGATGGAAGACTGGCTGGGCACCGGTGGAGACCAGACCCTGGGTCTGATAGTATACGCCATCATCGTGACCGCCGTGGCTGTGATCGCCATCGTCCTGATATCCAGGGTTTACGGCAAGATCAAGGCCACGGAAGAGGCCAAGGAGAAGAAGTAATTCTTTTTACCAAACCCCTTAATCTCTTCCTTTTTCTGAGGTTGTTTCCACTATTGTTCTCGTCGCACCAAAACGATGATAACCGCCGTTGGCTATCCTGAAAACGTACAGGAGGCTTCGCATGAAGGTCAAGGTAGGGATCAACGGCTACGGCACGATAGGCAAGAGAGTGGCTTGGGCTGTGAACAGGCAGGACGACATGGAGGTCGTCGGGGTGACCAAGACCCGCCCCTCGTACGAGGCCTCCACGGCCATAAGGGAGGGTTGCCCTTTATACGCTGCCCACGCCGAGGACGTGGACAACTTCGAGAAGGCCGGGATCAAGGTCAAAGGCACCCTGGACGACCTTCTGAAGAAGGCCGATGTGATCGTGGACTGCACCCCTGGTGGTACCGGTGCCAAGAACAAGGAGCTGTATGACAAGGCCGGCGTTAGATCAATATTCCAGGGAGGAGAGGACCATGACCTGGCCGGCATATCCTTCAACGCCCTGGCCAACTACCAGGAGGCCTGGGGGGCGTCCTCGGCCCGGGTGGTCTCCTGCAACACCACCGGACTGGTCCGAACGCTTTACCCGCTCCAGCAGGCCTTCGGCATCCAGAAGGTCTTCGCCTCGCTGATACGCCGCGGGGCCGACCCGGCGGACAAGAAGGGGGCGGCGCTCAACGCCATCGAACCCTCGCTCAAGTTGCCGACCCATCACGGGCCGGACGTCAGGACGGTCATGCACGGGCTGGACATCCAGACCATGGCCGTGGTGACCCCGACCACGCTCATGCACCTGCATTGCATAGTGGTGGACCTCAAGAGGGAGGTCACCGAGAAGGAGGTCCTGGAGGTCTGGTCCTCCTCTCCGCGCCTGCAGCTGGTCTCCGGCAAGGACGGGATCAAGAACACCGGCCAGATCATGGAGCTGGCCAAGGACCTGCACCGGGTCCGCGGGGACCTGATGGACATCGCGATCTGGAAGGACGGCATCAAGACCGTCGGCTCCACCCTGTACTACTACCAGGCCGTGCACCAGGAGAGCGATGTGGTCCCCGAGAACGTGGACTGCATCCGGTCCATGATGAAGCTGGAGAAGGATAACCTCGCCTCCATCCGGAAGACCAACGCGGCCATCGGTCTCTGAGCGTCCTTTCCGGAGAAAAGTCCCGCGCTTCCAGATGGATGCCGGGCAAATCATTTTTTATCCCATCGCCATCAGTGTGCTGTAAGGACGCCACTGTCGCGGATCTGTCCGCCAGGGGAATTTACCATGAAGGACTACTTCACCATCGACGACCTGGACATCAAGGGGAAGACCGTCATCTATCGCGTGGACATCAACTGCCCGCTGAAGAAGGACACCCTGGACCTGGCCAATGACAACCGCATAAGGGAGATATTGCCCACCCTGCGGGAGCTCCTGAACCGCCAGGCCAAGGTGGTCATCGTTGCCCATCAGAGCCGTCCAGGCGAGTGGGATTACATCTCCTTGGAGAGGCACGCCCGGCGCACCTCGGAACTTCTCGGGGTGGAGGTCACCTATATCGATGACATCCACGGGGAAAAGGCCAAGAAGGCCATCCAGCGCATGATGCCCGGCGAAGCGGTCATGCTCAGGAACGTCAGGGACGAGAAGGGGGAGATAGACAAGGTCAGCATGGAAGCGCACTCCCAATCCCCGATGGTCAAGGAACTGGCCGCCCTGGCCGATCTCTACGTTACGGACGCCTTCGCCGCCGCTCACCGCTCCCAGTGCTCCCTGGTCGGATTCCAGGCCGTGCTCCCCTCCGCCGCCGGTAGGCTGATGGAGAAGGAATTGGAGGCGCTCCGTCAGGTCATCGACTCCCCGTCGCACCCCTGCGTGTTCGTGCTGGGCGGTTCTAAGTTCTCCGACGCCATCAAGGTGGTGGACCGGGTTTTGCGGGAGAACATCGCCGATAAAGTGCTCCTGGTCGGCCTCGCTGGCAACGCCTTCCTGAGGGCCAAGGGCGTCTCGCTGGGGGAGAAGAGCGAACAGATCCTCAGGGAGGAGTTCACCGAGGAAACCTCAAGGCCGCGAAGATCGTGCTGGATAAGTACGGGGAACGCGTCGAGACCCCGGTGGACGTGGCCCTGGACGACGGAGGGGTGAGGAAGGACGTTCCCATCGGCGCTCTGCCCTCCGAGCTGCCCATCTTCGACATCGGGAAAGAGACCGCGGCCAAGTTCTCGGACATCATCTCGAAGGCCTGCACCGTATTCATCTCCGGCCCGGCCGGGGTCATCGAGAGAGAGGAGTTCTCCTTCGGAACCAAAGCGCTCATGGAGGCCACGGTGTCCTCTGACGCTTTCTCGGTCATCGGCGGAGGGCACACCGTCAGCGCCGCCCAGAGTTACCAGTGCTGCGATCGCTTCTCCTACGTGAGCACTGGCGGCGGTGCGCTGGAGAACTACATAATGGGCAAGCCGCTTCCGGTCGTGGAGGCCCTCAAGGCCGCGTACAAAAGGGGAAAGGGGAAGTAGTTTCTCAGAGGACCTTGGACATCCGTTCCAACGCTTCCTCGATGCGCTCCACCGACTGGGTGGTGGCCATGCGCACGTACCCCTCGCCGTTCTTGCCGAAGCCGATGCCCGGGGTGACCACGATGCCGGCGTTCAGCATGGTGTCGGCGAACTTCAGCGACGGACCGTCCACCTTCAGCCACAGGTAGAACGTTCCCTTCGGGGGGTCCACCTTGAAGCCCAGATTGCGCAATCCGTTCACCAGAACGTTCCTGCGCTCCTGGTACACCGCGATGTTGTCCTCGACCATCTGCGGCCTCTCCCCGTTCTTGTACTCGCCGAGGGACATGGTCACCGCCCTCTGCAGGAACTTCGGCGCCCCGGAGTCGATCTGGGACTTGACCTTCTTCAGACCGGAGATGAGGTCAGCGTCGCCGACCGCGTAGCCGATGCGGTAGCCGGTCATGTTGAAGGTCTTGGACAGGGAACCGAACTCTATGGTTCCGTCGCCCTGGGCCACCTGCAGCGCGGACGGGGCGACGTAATCATCGAAGGTCATCTCCGAGTAGGCGTTGTCGTAGCAGAGGATGGTGTCGGTCTCGATGCACCATCTTGAGGCGCCGAGCAAGAACTCCTCGTCGCACACCGCGCCGGTGGGATTGTTGGGATAGTTCAGATAGATCATACGGGCGTCCGTCGGCAGGGATTCCATGTCCGGCAGGAAGCCCTTCTCCGGCAGCAGCGGGAAGCGCAGGGGGACGGCGTCGGTGAGCAAGGCCGCACCTTGAGCGTACACGGGATAGGCCGGGTCGGGGGCCAGCACCTTCTCGCCGGGGTTCACGAAGGCCCGGCAGACGTTGGCCAGGCCCTCCTTGGAACCGATGAGGATGGCCACCTCTCCGTTGGGGTCCACGTCCACCTTGAAGCGCTCCTTGTACCAGCGGGCGATGGCCCGGCGGGTGTCGGCCTCGCCGGCGCTGGACGGGTAGCGGTGGTTGTCCGGGTCGTCCAGCTCGCGCTTTATGAACTCCACGATCGGCCTGGGCGTGGGAAGGTCCGGGTCGCCGATGCCGAAATCGATGATGTCCATTCCCTCTTTCCTTTTCTTCTCCACCTTCTCCTCTATCTCCGCGAAAAGATAGGGAGGCAGCATCTTCAGCCTGTTAGCGTAATCGAACACCATATCCTCACATCTGCCCTTCGAACACCAGTGTCGCCGGGCCGCGCATGGTCACCATGGACAGGTCTTTGGACACTTTGATCCAAAGGCTCCCGCCGGGAAGGCGCACCTGCACCTCCTTGCCCAACGGGACCTTGCCTAGCAGGCCGGCCGCCACCGCCGTCGCGCAGGCACCGGTGCCGCAGGCCATGGTCCACCCGGCCCCTCTCTCGTACACCCTGACATCCAATATCCCATCCATCGATTTAACGAATTCTACGTTGGTCCGTCGGGGGAATAGGGGATGAGCGTGAACGAGCGGCCCCAAACGTTCGACCTCCTCGTCGCTCAGTTCATCGAATATCATCAGATGGGGGTTGCCCATGGACACCGCGGTGCCGTGCAGCGCCCTCCCTTCGATCTCGATCGGCCGGTCGATGAACCTTCCTTCCCCGTTCACCGGGATGTCCTGGCATTCCAGACGCGGGGCTCCCATCTCCACGGTGGCCGCCACCGCCTTGCCTTTCTCCACGTCCAGCTTGATGTGCATGACCCCGGCCAGGGTCTCTATGGTCATTTTCTTCTCTTTCTTGTGACCGAGGTCGTAGATGTGCTTGGCCAGGCACCTTATCCCGTTGCCACACATCTCCGCCTCCGAGCCGTCGGAGTTCATGACCCGCATGGTGAAATCGGCCTTGTCGCTGCGTTCCAGGTAAAGGATCCCGTCCGCGCCGACCCCGAAGCGGCGGTGGCAGGTGGAACGAACGAATTCGGGGTCCTTGGACACGCTTCCGTCGAGGTTCTCCACCAGCACGAAATCGTTGCCCAGACCATGATATTTCCAGAACCTCATTGGCCCAGCCTCGACGGGATCTTCTGATGCCGGAAGAGGTCCTTGATCTCCTCCCTCTCCCGGATCAGGAAGGACTTGCGGTCGGTCACGAGCACCTCGGCGCAGCGCGGCCTGGTGTTGTAATTGGAGGACATGGAGAAGCCGTACGCTCCCACATCGTACACGCAGAGCAGGTCGCCGACCTCCACCTTCGGCAGGTAGCGCTCCTTGGCCAGGTAATCGCCGGTCTCGCACAGTGGCCCGGCCACGTCGTATTTTATCTGGGCCTGCTGCCCGAACTTGTTGGCCACCGCCACGTGGTGATACGAGTCATAGAACGCAGGGCGGATCAAGGTGTTGAAGCCGGCGTCCACCAGCAGGTACTCCTTCACCGGCGTGGACTTGACGTCGTTCACCCTGGTGAGCAGCACGGTGGTGTCGGCCACGATGTACCTGCCCGGTTCGATGACCAGTTGCTTCACGCCGCTGCCCTGGAGCTTTCCCGCCACCTCGGAGGCGATGGCGTCCAGGTCCGCCCGCAGCTCCTCCGGCCGGTAGGGTATGCTGATGCCCCCGCCGATGTCCAGGAACTCCAGGTCGATGCCCAGCTCGGTCCGCACCTTTTCGAATATGCCGACCAGCACCTCGGTCACCCGGCCGAAGACGGTGGGGTCGCTGCCTCCGGAGCCGGTGTGGGCATGCAGTCCCTTCGGGGAGAAACCGAGCCTTACCGCTTCCGCGAAGGCCTGGACTATCTCCTCCTTGGGTATGCCGAACTTGGCCCCCTTGGTCCCGGTGATCACCTTCTGGGAGTGCCCGGAACCGACGTCCGGGTTCACCCGCAGAGATATGGGATGCTGATTGTCGATGGCGGCCAGGCGCCTGAGCTGGCCGATGGAGTCCACGTTTATAGGGACCTTCCTCTCCACCAGCATACGCATCTCCTCGTCAGAGACGCTGACCCCGGTGAAGAGAATGCGGTCGGGCGAGAACCCGGCCTTCAGGCAGGACTCCACCTCGCCGATGGAGACGGCGTCGATGCAGGAGCCTTCCTGCTCCAGGACCCGAAGCAGCGCCAGATTGGTGTTGGCCTTGCAGGCGTAGTTCACCCTGGTCGGGAAAACGGCGTTGAACGCCCCGGAGATCGCTCGGTAGTTCTCCCGCAGCGCGTTCTCGTCGGTGACCATCAGGGGGGTCCCGAACCGCTGGGCGAGCTTGACGGCCGAAACGCCGCCGACGAGCATGTTATCCTTTCTCTTCTGGAATTCTCTCATTCAAGCACCTATGTAGAGTTCATGAAGCCTTCTCACCACGTCCGCGGCCTTGGAGCCGCCGACCATGAAATTTAACGCGATGTCCGAGGCGCCTTCGGAAATGAGTTCCACGTTGGCCCCCACATCGGCCACCGCCGCGAAGATCTTGGCGGAGACGCCACAGCTCTCCAGCATGCCGTCCCCGACCGCACAGATCAGGGCGGCGTCCTCCTTGATCTTTACGGCCTCCACCTGGTCCCGGAAGCCCTTCAGCCTCGCGCACGCCTCCTGCACCCCTTCGGAGGGCACGACCACCGCCAGTGTGGAAAGTGAGGTGGAAACGGCGTATATGGTGGTGCCGTCGGCGCTGATGGCCTCCAGTATCCTGGCCACCAGCTCAGGCTGGTAGACCAGCTCGGAGGAATATATCTTGACAATGCTCAACCCGGTCTTCAAGGCCACGCTCCTCAGCAGGTCCTGGCTGTGGCGGTCCAACCCGTGTATGCGGGTGCCCTGCCCGGAGGGATTGAAGGTGTTCTTGACCAGGACGGCGACCCCTTTGCGCTTGGCTGGCTCTATGGTCCGGGGGTGCAGGACCTTTGCTCCGAAGTACGCCAGCTCGGCCGCCTCGCCATAGTCCATCTCGGCGATGGTGCGGGCCTCCTTGACCACCCGAGGATCGGCGGACATGAAGCCGTTCACGTCCGTCCATATCTCCACGACGTCGGCGTCCACGCCGTGACCGACCACGGCGGCGGAGTAATCGGAACCGCCCCGGCCGAAGGTCAGGGGGCGTCCCCTACCGTCGACGCCGTAGTATCCGGTGATGATGGGCACCTTCCCCTGGTTGAGCAGGGGCGTCAGGGTCCGGCGCAGGTTCGATTCGGTCGCCGGAAGCACCGCCCCGCCGTTCCCCGGAGGGCCGGCGGCCACTATGCCGACCTCTTCGGAGGTCAAGGCCAGAGAATCGGCGCCGCGGGTGCGCAGGATGAAGGAGAGGGTCAGCGATGAGAGGCGCTCGCCCCAGCTGGCCAGGGCGTCCTGGTACATGATGCGGTCCTCGTCCTGACGGTACAGATGGATGAGATGCCCCAGTCCGGAGAGCTGATGCTCCAGCTGCTCCAGGTAGTCGGGCATGAGCTCCGGAGAGACGTTGTCGCGAGCGGCGTCCAGATGCTTGCGTCTCAGCCAGTTGAGGTACTCGGGCACCTCCTTGCCATTGTCGCCCATCATCTCCAGCAGGGAATTGGTCACCCCGGACATGGCCGAGACGACCGCCGCCCTCTGGCAATCGTAGGACATGATGATGTCGGCGGTTCGGGACATGGCCTCGCCGGAGCCCATGCTGGTGCCCCCGAACTTCATGATCTTCCTCATATTCCGAGCACCTCGTCCATCCCGTGGACCTTGCCGTCCCGCAAGGGGGCGACCCAGCGCACGGCGGCGATGCAGCCCTCGGCGAAGGCCATCCGGGAATGCGCCCGGTGGGTGAGCTCGATCCGCTCCCGGTTGCCGGCGAAGATGACCGTGTGCTCGCCGACTATGTCCCCGGCCCGAACGGCGTGGATGCCGATCTCCCTTCCCCGGGCGCCCACCACGCCTTCCCTTCCGTGCACCAGCCGGTCCACGCCGGTCTCGGCGGAGATCAGCTGAGCGGCCTTAACCGCCGTTCCGGAGGGAGCGTCCTTCTTCCTGTCGTGATGCATCTCGATGATCTCGACCTCGTACTCGGGCAGGGCGCGGGCCAGCGTCTGGCACGCTTTCCAGAACACATTCACTCCGATGGAGAAGTTCGGCGTCACCAGGGCGGAGGATCCGCTCTTCCCGACCATCTCGCCGATCCGGTCCAGCATCTCCGGCGATAGTCCGGTGGTGCCGACCACCACGTTGGTCCCGGCGCGCAAGGCCACTGGCAGGTTCTTCTCCACCGCCGCGGCGTTGGTCACGTCCACCAGGACCGCGCTTCGTCTGCAGGCCTCTTCGAGGCCGTCAGGCGCTACCGCGATCACCCCCGGATACAGTTCGGTGCCGGCCTTGCCGCCTTCCGCGGAGACTATGGCGCCTACCAAACGCATGTCCTTCTGTTCCCTTATGAGGGAGCACACCATGGAGCCAAGTTTGCCTGTGGCTCCGGCTACCGTTACGTCGATCATGTCTGGGAGCCTCCTTGACCTTCAGAGCAGCTTCATGTCCGCAAGCGTCTTCTTCAGGACCTCCGCGGTGGCCGGCTCCATGTCGCACAGGGGCAGGCGGAACACGCCGGAAGGCCTCTTGAGCATGCGCATGGCCGTCTTGACCGGGATGGGATTGGTGTCCAGGAAGAGGTCGTTGAACAGGGGCAGCATCTGGAAGTGCAACTGGCGAGCCTTGGTCCAATCGCCATCCAGAGCGGCGTGGGTCATCTGGACCATCAGCTCCGGGACCACGTTCGAGGTCACCGAGATGACGCCCTTGGCGCCCAGAGCCATCATCGGATAGGTCAACAGATCGTCCCCGGACAGCACGCTGAAGCTGGAGGGCACGCTGGCCAGTATGGCGTTTATCTGGGCCATGTTCCCGCTGGCTTCCTTCACCGCCACGATGTTGGGCACCTCGGAGAGGCGCTTGATGGTCCCCGCGGCTATGTTGGAGCCGGTGCGGGACGGTACGTTGTAGACCACGATCGGAACGTCCACCGCCTTGGCTATCGCCTCGTAGTGGCGGAAGATGCCCTTCTGGTTGGGCTTGTTGTAGTACGGCGATATCAGCAGCACGCCGTCCACGCCCAGGTCCTTCGCTCCTTTCGAGAGGTGTATGGCCTCGTGGGTGGCGTTGCTTCCCGCCCCGGCGACGACCTTGGCCCTCTTGGCCTCCTCCCTCACGATTCCGATGACCTTGAGGTGCTCCTTGTGCGAGAGGGTGGCCGATTCCCCGGTGGTGCCGCAGGGGACGATGGCGTCCACGCCGGCCTTCTCCTGCATACGAACCAGTTCCCTCAATCCCTCCTCGTCGATCTCGCCGTCCTCCCGGAACGGGGTGATGAGCGCGGTGGCGCAGCCCTTGAACATCTCAATCAGCCCCGAAATGCTCCTTGAGGATCAGCCGCGTTCTGGTCGATTCGACGTTGTCATAGCGGCGGATGCGCTCGATTATCTCGTTCAGCTGCGGAGAGGAGGTGACGTCTATGATGGCCACGATGTCCTCCTCGCCGGTGACCTCGTATACCTCGGAAACGCCCTCGAAGCTGGCTATCTGGTCCGCGATCTCGGAGGTGTTCACGTTGACATCGATCTTGACCTCCACCAGCGCCTTGACGTTCTTGCTGCTGGTCTTGATGGTGAAGGCCTGGATCACGCCTTCCTCGAACAGCTTCTTGACCCGGGAGCGGATGGTGCCCTCGGAAACCTCCAGTTCGTTGGCTATCTCCACGAAGGGCCGCCGGGAGTCCTTCTTCAATATCTCGATTATCTTGTCGTCTAGGTGATCGATCATCTCTGCATCCTCCTAGGGTTTTTTTCTAATTTCGTATTCGAACCTCAGTAAATAGTAAAATATTATTAATATATTCCTAGAAAGCACGTAAATAATTGTTAGATACGCGTGAAAACCGGGCTTACCTGATCTTTTTCAGGAAGCTCAGCCACCGCTTCTCGTCGGAGACCTTGGTCATCAGTTCCCTGGCTTTGACGTTCCTATCAACGAGCTTTATGTCGCGCAGCTCGTCCACCGCCCGGAGTAGCCCGAGCGCCTCGTGCATCACCTGGTAGGCCGTCTCTCTCTCCATCGGTTCCAGGCGAAGGTCGTTCTCCAGCGATCGGGCCTTGGATTCCAGGGTTCGCGCCAGCTCGTGGGCGCTGCGCACAGTGTCCTCGTCAGGCTGCTGCTCGGTGATGAAACGGAACACCACGTCCTTCAACGGGACCTTCAGACCGTCCAGGTCCTCGGTGTCCGGAACGTTCTCCCCCACCCAGAACAGTAGCGAGTGGAATCGGGAGAGGACCTTCTTCCTCTCCTCGGCGGTCAGGCAGTCCTTGGCGCAGGCGTACTCGGTCATGACGCCGACCTCCTCCCTTTGGTCGCCAGGCGGTGGGCCATGGCCATGGGGTCCACGGGAAGGGAAGATATGGCCCGGCATACGGAATCCAGACTGGCCTTATGCCCTGTGGAGGCGAAGTAGGTTCGTCCATCACAGGTCCGGACCAGCCGACCGGCCTCCTCGCCGTCCAATATCAACGAGTCGCCCTTCATTGCGCCAGTAAGGATGGTCTTGGCCGCCCCCGCCGCGGCCACGCCATGCACCGCCCCGAACTGGCAGGCCACCCCGGCCCGTCGGGGATGGGCCCGTCCGTGCCCATCTATCAGATACAGGGTGTCGCTCCTCGGTCCGCCCATGGCGGCCGTGCAAGGTCTCATCTCCCGGAAGCCGAGATATCCAGGCACGTACGGGAAGTTCACCGTGCAGCGGGCGGTGCGTTCCTCCAGGACCTGGCCTTCCCGGTCCACCACCACCATGGCGGCGAAGGCCTCATCCCCGCGATAAGAGACGTCGAGGGCGGCCAGCCGTTCGAACCTGGTGGCGTCCCCCTTCTGAGACACGAACGAAGCGATCTCTCTCTGGGCGTCGGCCATCCTCCTGAGCAATGGGTCCCCGATGAAATCGGTGAACACGTTCCTCTCCAGGTCCTGGACCTTGTCGTCCAGGATGTCCACGCCCTCCTCGCGCAGCATCTCCCTCTTCCTTTCCGCCCCCTGCCCCATCCCGGTGTACCAGCCGGTGCGGCCATCGGAGTAGATGACCCGATGGCAGGGGACCGGGAAAGGACGCGGGCGGTCGGCGGACATGATCTGCCCCACCGTCCGGGAAGCCGAAACGTCGCCGAGCGCCCTGGCGATGGCGCCGTAGGTGCTGACCTTTCCCCGGGGGATCTGAACGGCCAGCTTGAACGCCTCAAGATATAGGTCGTGGTCCTGGAGATGGAACTCCCGGTCGATCATTGCCTGTCTCGCTCGCCGTAGCGATCCCAGCTGAAGAGCTCCTCGGTCTTCTTGCGCCCCCGGGCCGCCGGCGTCTCGTCAGGATATCCCAATGCCATGCATACGGTGACCGTGCGACCGGCCGGCAGGCCGATGAATTCGGCCATCCGGGCCTGGTCAAAGGCCCCGATCCAGCAGGTGCCCAGTCCTTCCTCCACCGCCGCCAGGGTGATATGGTCCAGGGCGATGGTGAGGTCCACCTTGGCCCACTTCTGCTGCGGGTCGTCGATGCCCACCAGGAAGGCCGAGCAATCTCCCACGAACCCTTGGTCCTTGCATATGGGCACCAGGTCCTTCAGCCTCTGACGGTCGGTTATCACCACCAGCTCCCAGGACTGCCGGTTGGCCCCAGAGGGAGCGGTGCGGGCCATCTCCAGAATATGGTCCAGCAGTTCCGGAGGCATCTCCTTTCGCTTGTACTTCCTGATGCTTCTTCTAGCCTTGATCGCGCCTGTGACGTCCATTCGAGCCCCCCTCGGTGCCGATGATATGGGAACGGAAAGGCATATTTTTTCTGGTCAGCCTTCTTCGGCCTTCCTCAGATCGCGCAGCCAAACCACGGACTGCGGGAAGGGGATCTCTATGCCGTTGTTGTCGAACCGGCGGAGCAGCTCGGCGCGATAATCGGAGGCCGCCTTGAACTGCAGGTCCAGGTCCTTGACCCAGATGAAGGCGGTGAAGTTGAGCGAGGAATCGGCGAAGTCGGAGAACCGGATCACCGTCTGGTGCTCCGGATCGTCCATGACCTCCGGTAGGGCCTGCGCGGCCTCCCTCATCAGGCGCATGACCAGGTCCACATCGCTTCCGTAGGCCACCCCGACGCCGACCGCGATCTTCAAACGGCGGTCCGGTAGCACCATGTTCACGATCCTCTTGTTGGCGAGGTCGTTGTTCGGGACGATCACCATCTCGTTGGTGAAGGTGTTGTATAGCTCGGTCGCCCGCATTCCGATGTGGCGCACCTCGCAGATGTCGCCGTTGTCCAGGCGCAGCAGGTCGCCGATCTTGAAGGGGCGGTCGAACATCATCTGCATCCCGGCGAAGAAGTTGGCCAGGGTGGCCTGGGCCGCGTAACCTATGACGATGCCCATGAACCCCAGGCCGGCCAGGATCACCGTCAGATTGTAACCGAAGAGACCGAGGATGACCGCCAGGGCGATGATGGGTATGACGATCATGCCCAGCTTCTCCAGGATCGGGACCAGGACGTCGTCCACCTCGGAGTCGGTCTTGGCGGCCAGCTTGTGGCCGTAATGAACGATCACCCCGGCGTATATCTTGTAGGACAACCAGGCCATGGCCAGTATGAACGCCACGCTGTACGCCAGCTCGAGATCGGCGATCAGGGTGCGGTCGAGGTTCAGGATCTCCAGGGAGTTCACCGCCCCGAAGAGGACCATCAGCAGCAGGACCGGTCCGCGGATTATCCTGAGAATGATGTCGTCCAGCTCGGTGGCGGTCTTGGAGGTCAGCCGATGAAGGAGCGGGTCGGCCACCAGGATGACGAACAGGGCGATGAGCGCCCATATCCCCACGCTGACCACGAAAGCGCCGATGTTGCCATCCAGGGGGGCGGGGAGTTCGTTCTGCCATATCCCCAGTATCTTGTTGTCCCCGGCGCTCTCCCCGAACACCGGGACCACATCCAGGGTCACCGTGCCGTTGATCGAGAAGGTGTTGTTCAGCTCGTTCATCTGGGTGATGTCGAAACGCACCTCGAAGACGATCGCCGAGGACGGCATCTCCCGCCCCGTGGTCACGGTCATGATGATAGATTCCGATTCGCCGGGATAGAGCGTCAGATAGCTCTGGTCGAAGCCCACGGCGAACGCGCCGTTGCTGGCCGGGTCGGAGGAGGGAGTGATGACGTAGGGGACGCTGTCGTTGTTGTAAAGGATCCATTCGAAGCTGGCGGCCGTGCCGGCCTCGGCCGTCTGTTCGCTGGCCCCGACGGTGAAGGCGTTGACCGGGTCCGCGGAGACGGCTGGAGCGATAGCTGCCGTGAAGACCATCAGACCGAGCAGCATCAGCCCGGCGAGGTTGAGAGCCGTCCTTGACCTCATCGTCCTTTCCCTGGCGGGCGTTAAACTTACCGCCTATTTAGGATTTCTCGCTCGGCCCGGTGGCAAACCATTAATCGTCGTCGGCCCCATGACCGGGCATGGAAGAGCTGACCTGGGCGCGCATCTTTTTGGCCATAACGGTGATGGTCGCCGCTTCCATATCCGATTGGCGGAGCCGGACCGCCTCCGACGCCCACTGGTACATCATGGGCTTGGGCGGTTCGCTTTTGTTCGGAATGCAGCTGGTGGAGGAATCCGCGCCATGGATCTTTCTGGCCTGCCTCGCCCTGATCAGCCTGGTGTTCGTGGACCTCCTGCGGGACCGGCGCGGCATGTTCGAGGATGGCGTCAACTTCGCACCGCTCCTGCTCTACGTCCTGACCATCGTGGCGTATGGATACCTGAGCCTGGAGCACTTCGGCGAGGGACGGTATTGGACGATGCTTACCATTCCCCTGCTCATCCTGTTCTTCTTCCTGATGTATCAGTTCGACGTGATCAAGGGCGGGGCGGACGCCAAGGCGCTGATAGCCCTCTCCCTGGTATTCCCGGTCTATCCGGAGCTTGCCGGCCTGCCGGCCCTGGAGCTGAACGACCCGGCCGCCCTGACCATACTGCCGTTCCCGGTGCTGGTGCTCTTCAACGGGGCGATCCTGACCCTGCTGGTGCCTGTCGGCATGCTGTTGGTGAACCTGGTCCGCAGGGACCTGCGGTTCCCGCTGATGCTGTTCGGCACCCGGATGACGATAGGAGAAGCCAAGAAGAAACATGTCTGGCCGATGGAGCGGGTGGCCGATGGAAGGGTCAGGACGGTGCTGTTCCCCCGCTCGGACGAAGAGGCGGACTGGGACGCGCTGCGGGAAGCGGGCGTGGACCGGCCTTGGGTGACGCCGAAGGTACCTTTCTTGATACCGCTGACCTTGGCGGTGCCCTTCTCCCTGCTGCTGGGGAACCTCCTGCTGTACCTGATGGGCGCCTGAACGTCACCAGATGATGTCCGTCATGCGCCCGCACTTCGCGCAGGCTCTTTCCTTCACTCCCAGGACCTCGGCGGAGAACCCGGAGCGGCGGACCAGCAGCGAGCCGCACTGGGGACAGTAGGTGTTCTCCCCCCGCTCGGTGACGATGTTTCCGACGTACACGTAATCCAGTCCGTGAGCCTTGCCCTCCTTCAAGGCCATGTCCATGGTGGACCGGGGCGTCGCCGGCACATCGTCCATCTCGTAGTCGGGATGGAAGCGGGAGAAGTGCACCGGCGTCTGCGTTCCCATGCGGTCCCGGACCCAATGGCAGAAATCGGATATCTCCTGCTGGCGGTCGTTCCTTCCCGGGATGATCAGATAGGTCAGCTCGAGGTGGACCCCGATCTCCCGGGCCACCTCGCAGGCCCTGAGAACAGGAGCCAGGCTGCCCTTGCACACGCCCTTGTAGAAATCCTCCGTGAACCCCTTCACGTCGATGTTCATGGCGTCGATCACGCCTTTCAATGAACGCAGCGGCTCCTCCTGGATGAAGCCGTTGGTGACGGAGACGGTGAAGAGGCCGCGCTCCTTGCACGGCCGGCTGGCGTCCACCAGGTACTCGTACCAGATGGTCGGCTCGTTGTAGGTCCAGGCCGCTCCGTTGGAATTAGCCCTCAGGCACATCTCCGGGACATCTTCCGGAGGAACGTATCTGGACATGCCGTTCTCCAGACCGACCTGGGCGATGGTGAAGTTCTGGCAATGCTGGCATCGCAGATTGCAGCTCAATCCCCCGAAAGAGAGGACCGGTTCCCCCGGACGGAAATGGAACAGGGGCTTCTTCTCCAGGGGGTCCAGGTGCACCGAGGAGACCATGCCGTAGCTGAGAGCTTTCAACGAACCGCCAACGTTCCGGCGCACCCGGCAGATGCCGACCTTGCCATCCTTGATCAGGCAGGAATGTGGGCATAGCCGGCAACGTATGGCGTCCCCTTCATTCTCCCAGAACAGGGCGTCCTTCAGATCAGCGCCGGAAGTGCTCATATCCCTTCGGCTCCAGTTCCTTACGCGATCGTCCCCGCTTCAGGACGTTCTTCTTGCCCTCGATGCAGCGACCGATGACCTTTGCGTCGTTGCCAAGGGTCCGGAGGACCTCCTCCAGTCCTTCCGGTCTTACGGTGAAGAGCAGCTGATAGTCCCCTCCCCCTTGCAGAGCGACCTCCAGATGGTCCTTCTTGGCGGTCTTTGCCAGCCTTACCACCTCGGGATCGATCGGAACGGCGGAAACGTCCACCTCGAACGCGCATCCGCTCGCCTCCGCCAATTCGTGCAGGGACATCGACAGCCCGTCGGAGGTGTCCATGCAGGAGGTCACCGCCCCGGTGGTCGATAGTAGTGTCCCTTCCTTGATACGGGGTTGCGGTTCGAATAGCGCCTTGAGCGCCTTTTCCGAGGTGGTCCCAAGTTCCAAAGCCAGCAGGCCTGCGGAAGCCAACCCTGCCGTGCCGGTCATCATCAGGATATCGCCGGGACGGGCGCCCCCCCTGGTCAGGAGACCGTTCCTGGGAACAACGCCCAGCGAAGTGCCGGTGAGCACCAGCTCCGCGCATTCCTTGGTGTCCCCACCCAGATACTCTGTTCCGTAACTATCGCAGCAGTCGGCGGCGCCCTGCACCATCTCCCGGACACCGCCATCGTCGAGATGGGCCGGCAGCCCCATGGCCAGCAACAACCCCAGCGGCTGAGCCCCCATCGCCGCGATGTCGCTCAGGTTGACCGCCGCGGCCATCCACCCCTTCTGATGCCAGGTCATACACGGGTGAAAATGCGTGGTCTCCCAGAGCATGTCGGTGCTGACCACCAGATAGCGGTCGCCGAACTCTATAGCGGCCGCGTCGTCGCCCGGACCCAGGCGGGCGGAGGTTGTCAGCATGGAGCCTATGGAACGGACCATGCGCTTCTCGCCGACATCGCTCAGGCGGGCCATGGACCTTAGAGAGCGGCCAAGGTGATTAACCCTTTCCATTTGACTCGGCAAGACCATTGGAGCGTAGAATATGGCAATTCTTTAATACTCAGTTCGCCAACGGTGGACCGGATGCTCCTAAAGCTGCCATATGGGGAAGGGGACCTGATGAAGGCGGAGGTCCCCGACGAGAACATGGCCGGGATCGTGGGACCGCATGAGGTCCACTGCTCCCCGGACGAGATCGAAAGAGCATTGTCCAAGCCCTTCGGCCGTTCGCTCGAGTCGTTCCTGAAGGACGCCGAGGACGTGGTGTTCCTGGTCAACGATGGGACCCGGCCGACGCCCACCCCGCAGGTGCTTGACGCCCTGGCCAAGCAGATGGACCTCGAGAAGGCCCGCTACCTCATCGCCACCGGCGCGCATCGGGGGCCGACCGAAGGCGAGCTCAAGTTCATTTTCGGAGATCACCTAGACAAACTTCGCCAACGCATCGTCGTCCATGACGCCCGGCGCTCGAAGTGCGTTCATCTCGGCCGTTCCAAGAACGGCACGGACATGGAGGTGAACGAGATCGCGGTGAATGCCGACCGGCTGATCATCATCACCAGCGTGGAACCTCATTACTTCGCGGGTTACACCGGAGGAAGAAAATCCTTCCTGCCCGGCGTGGCCTCCTTCCGCACCATCGAGCAGAACCACCGGCTGGCCATGCGACCGGAGGCCCAGACCCTCGTTCTGGACGGCAACCCCGTGCACGAGGACATGATGGATGCGCTTACCGTGGTCAAGAAGGAGATATTCTCGATCCAGGTGGTCCTGGACCGCCACCAGCGTATCTACAAGGCCGCTGCGGGCGATCTGCATAAAGCGTTCCGGCAAGCGGTGGAATGGGCCGATGAGGTCTTCTCGATCACCATAAAGCAGCGTTACGACGCGGTGATCACCGTCGCCCCGTACCCCATGGATGTGGACCTGTACCAATCGCAGAAGGCCATCGACAACGCCAAGTGGGCTCTGAAGGACGGTGGCACCCTGATCCTAGTCGCCAAGTGCCGCGAGGGCATGGGGGATGAGACCTTCGCCAAGCAGCTCTCGGCGTCCAGGGACAAGCGGAGGGTGCTCAAGAACCTGGAGAAGGAGTACAAGCTTGGGTACCATAAAGCGGCCAAGGTGGCCGAGGTGATGTGCTCCGCCGACCTTTGGGCGGTCACCGCCCTCGAACCTCAGAAGCTCGAGGGAATGGGCATCGTTCCCTTCGGCACTTTGCAGGAGGCGGTCGATTCGCTCCTGAAGGAAAAGCCAAAGGCCCAGATCCTAGTTCTCCTGGACGGCAGCGTGACCGTGCCGAAGGTGCGTGAAGATGAGTGAGACCATCGAGGCGAGCAACCTCCGCAGGATGAAGAAGGAGCTGATGACCTGCACCTACTGCGGGTTCTGCAAGAGCGTGTGCCCGACATTCCAGAGAGTGGGCTGGGACCCTTCGGTGGCCCGGGGACGTATGGTTCTTGCTTACGGACTTCTGCAGAAGGAGGTCCCGGCCGATCCGTCCGTCCTCGAATACCTTTACCAGTGCACCACCTGCAAGGACTGCGAGAGGAGATGCCCCTCCAAAATATCCGTGGTTGACGTGGTGGAGAGCGCCCGGCGGGACCTGGTGGCCGCGGGGCACATGCTCCCCAAGCACAAGGCTATGGCGGACAAGGTCGCCGAGACCGGCAATCCTTACGGCGAACGGAAGAGCGTCCCGGAGACGCTTGGATCGAAACCGAAAAAGGCCAAGGTCGGCTACTTCGTCGGTTGCACCGCCGCGTACCGCGACCGGGCGTTGGCGGACGCCACGCTGTCGATATTGCGCAAGCTGGGAGAGAACTTCACCCTCATCGAGGAGAACTGCTGCGGTTCGGTACTGCAGCGCATCGGCGTGGACGAGGAAGAGGTGGAAAAGCTCTGGGAGAAGAACGTGAAAAGCATCCGTTCCCTGGGAGTTGAAAAGGTCGTCTTCTCCTGCGCCGGATGCTATCGCATGTTCAAAGAGGAGTACCCCAAGAAGCTGGACCTGGGGTTCGAGGTCCTCCACATCACCGAGTATCTGGCCTCGAAGGACCTGAAACTGAAACCACTGGACGGCGTCATCACCTATCACGACCCCTGTCATCTGGGACGGCATTGCCAGGTGTACGACGCTCCCCGCGAAGTGCTGGCCAAGATCCCTGGCGTCCGCTTCAGGGAAATGCCCCGCAACCGGGAGACGGCGGCGTGCTGCGGTGGCGGGGGAGGCGTCCGTTCCGCCTATCCCGAGCTCTCCAAGGAGATAGCCGCCCGGCGGGTGGACGAGGCGTCCTTCGCCGATATGCTGGTCACCACCTGCCCGTTCTGCGTGAACAACCTGAGGACCGGCGCCTCGGGACGAGCCTCGCCGGAGATAATCGACCTGGTGCAATTGGTCGATAGGCTGCTGTGAGGGGACATGGCCAGAGTAAGGACCTATCGAAATTACCAGGAGGCCTGGGGGGAGTGGCGCCGACTGGGAATTCCGGACCGGGCGTTCACCAGGTTCGACCTGGCCTCTAGGCAGTTCATTTTCATCGATTCTATTGCTCTGGATGAAGCCACCGCCCTCCGCGAGGAACTGATGCCCAAGGGCGTGACGGTGCTGCCGTGCCGAGGAGACCGCGCGTTGATCGCCATCGCCCCCCTGGCTCTGGAAGACCTTCTACTGACCGAGGCGTCGCCGAGGCTCGTGGAGATCGGCGAGGCGCTCCGTTTCCGGAACGATGTCGAACCGCCCTTGTTCGAATGGTCCGGCGGATCCCTCGACCTCTCGAGGCCGAGGGTGATGGGCATATTGAACGTCACCCCGGACTCGTTCTCCGACGGCGGACGGAACCTTGATGCGGATACCGCGGTGCGGCGCGCCCTGGAAATGAAGAACGAGGGGGCGGACGTCATCGATATCGGGGGGGAGTCCACGCGACCGGGCTCGGCTCCGGTGACCCCGGACGAGGAATGGTCCAGGATCTCCGAGGTGGTCAGGAGGATGAGCGACGAGGTCGGCCTGCCGGTCTCCGTGGACACCCGCCGCCCCGAGGTCGCGAGGAGAGCGCTCCGCGCCGGTGCGGTCATGGTGAACGACATCTCCGGCCTCCGGGACGAGATGATCGAGGTCGTCCGGACGGAAGGGGCGGCAGCTTTCGTCATGCATATGCGGGGAGAGCCGGCCAACATGCAGGACGACACGCGTTACGTGGACGTGGTGGGGGACGTTTACGCTTTCCTTGAGCGACAGGTGAGGAGGGCCGTCGCCGCCGGTGTTCCGCGAGAAAGGCTGGCGATCGATCCCGGACTGGGATTCGCCAAGGATGTCGACGGTAACCTGGAGATCATGTCCCGCCTGGACGAGCTCAGGTCGATGGGCCGCCCGGTGCTTCTAGGCGCATCGCGGAAGACCTTCCTGGGGAAGATCTCCGGCGGCGGTCCGGAGGAACGGCTCGAGGCCAGCCTGGCCGCGGCGGCCGTGGCCTGCTGGCAGGGCGTGCACCTGTTCCGGGTGCATGATGTAGGAGAGACGGTAAGAACTCTGAAGGCGGCTAGCGCCATGAGGGCGGGGATCAGCCCAAGGTCACCATGATGGCGATGGCCACCAGAAGCACCGCCGCGATACCGAAGAAGACCAAGTTCCTGGTGCGTTCCTTTTTGGCCTCGCCCTCCGCCGCCATCCTGCACTCGTCGGAGCAGTACTCCTGACCCTCGTCGACCGGATCGTCGCAGTGTAGGCAGTGGGAGTGTTCAGGTAGCGGGCTCATGTCATCTCCAAAGGAGAGGGGAATGATAAGGGTTTAGGCGGGACGCAGGAACATCGAACCGGCGCCGGCGGCCATGAGGACCTTCAGGGCGTCCACGGTGATGAACGGCAGGACCCCGAGGACGATGGCCTCCGTAGCATCCAGACCCATGAAGAGCGCCAGCTGCGCCGCTCCCAGGGAGTAGATGATCAGCACGCCCAGGGACATCGCCGCCAGCACCCGGCGCATGCTCCAGTCCTTCCGGCGCTCCACGATCTCGCCCAGGACCGCGGAGGCCAGGAAGAACCCGAGCAGGTATCCGCCGGTCGGCCCCAGCAGCGCCGCGAAACCGGCCATTCCGCTGAACCAGCCAAGGGCTCCGCCCATCACCAGGTACATGCCCTGGCCCAGAGCCCCGTACCGCCCCAGGACGGCGGCGCCGAGCAGGACCACCAGCACCTGGCCGGTGAACGGGACCGGGGTGAACGGCAACACGATTCGCGCCTGCGCCGCCAACGCCATCAGCAACGCGAGGGCGAACGCCGCGCCGACCTTGGCGATGACGCTCGACTCCTCCCTCCATCTGTAAAGAGGAGCGGAGGTCGCTCTTCGCCAGCCGTGGACCGTGTCAAACACTTGCATGGGTCTTGAGGTATGAAGGACCGCTAGATAAACATTTTTTCGACGAGGGCAAGCTTTAATTGCCAGCAGTTGGTTTTTGGGATTCATGTGGAAGGTCTTCGGAGAGGAAGGAGTGATGGTCCGGTTCGGCCCGCTCTGGAAGGAAAGGATGATAGAGCTGTCCAAGCGCCGGAAGGACCGCGACCGGTTCCTCGAACTCCTGGAAAAGGCGGAGATCACGCATTACCTGGACATTCACCAGACCTTGCACGTGTTCCGCATGGACCTGCCCACCACCTGCACCGCCGAGGACGTGGAGTTCCTGAAGGGCTTCGTGCAGCGCATCATCAAGAGCGCGGAGTACCCCATGGTGGACCTGGACGGGGAAGAGCAGAAGGCCGCCCTGGTCATCTCCGCCGAGGAGCCGGAGGACGAGCACGTTTCCCGGATGTCCAGCTGGTATAAGATGAAGCAGGAAGAGGACCGCAAGAGGGGTAGCAACTAGGCCCTCTGGGCCATCCGTTCCAGCCTTTCCAGCTTTTCCCCGGGATCGCCGGAGCTCTGCGCCCTGACCCAGTCCTTCAGCTTGTCGAAGCCTTTTCCGCTCTCCAGGAGGTCCAGGGCTTGCGCCACCCCCTCCTCGAGCGAGGGGGCGTTCCCGTTAAGATACAATATCGGAGCGGTGTTCAGGGCCACCATGTCCCGGCGCGATCCTTTCTCCTTCCCCAGCAGCACCCGGATGAAGCGCAGCGCCTCCGTGTCCCGGTCCAGGGTGCTCAGTATCTCCTTCTCTTCGCCGACGGCGAGACCCATCTGACTTGGCGAGATCTCATAGCATGTGACCTCCCCATCCTCGTGGAACTCGGCGATGATGGAACTGCCGAGGGTCGACAGCTCGTCCATGCCCCTCTCGCCGCTGCCGTCCAGGCCGTGGGCGACCATGCCCTTGCGGTAGCCCATCTCCCTCATGGTGTTGGCGAGCGGCAGGACCAGTTCCTTCGAGTACACCCCGCGCACCCCGATCTCCGGAGACGCCGGGTTGGCCAGCGAGCCGGCCACGTTCAGGATGGTCCCGAAGCGGATCTGGGACAGGATGCGGTAGAGAGCTCGAGGATGCACCCGGGCGCTCATGCCGTTGAACAGCCCGATGCCGGCCACCTCCACGCTCCGCTTGACCACCGAAACGTCGCACTCCACGTCCACCCCGAGCGTCTCCGCCATGTCCACTATCCCGCACTTGGAGGTTATGGCTCTCGCCCCATGCTTGGCCATGTAGACGCCACCGGCCGCGGCGACCACCGACGACAGGGTGCTCACGTTGAAGGTCTTGATGCGGTCCATGCCGGTGCCGCAGTTCTCTACCAGATACGCGTCGACCTCCGGCCTGGCCTTGATGGTGTCGATCTCGAATATCGCCTCCCAGGCCCCGGCGATCTCCTCCGGCGTCGGCCTGGCCGAGGTCAGGGCGGCCAGGAATGCCCCCTGCTGGAGGTCCGGCTGCTGGTTCAGCAGCACCTCTCGGAACATGTCCCTGGTCCTTGCGCGTCCGATGTGCTCTCCCCTGATCAGCGCGTCCACCGACGCCCCGAACTCCCTCATCTCGATGTCCATGAAATTTCCTCCTCAAAACGTGATAACGGCCTTCTGGCCAGTTCGTCCGGAGGCGTGCCCGAAGGCCTGCCTCACCTCTTCAAGGTGATATTTACCAGTGAACATCCAGGAGAGGTCCGCCCCTTCCCTCAATATGCCCGTTGCCTCCCGGCAATGGCGACTGGCGTTCCCGTAGCTGCCGACCACGGTCAGTTCCCGGTAGTGCAGATCGCGAAGGTCGATCGGCAATGGTGAATCCTCCTTGCGCGGTCCGGAAAAGACGCAAAGACGACCGCCGGGGGCCAGAAGATCGAAAACGCCGCGGTCCAGGCGGACGTTCGGCGTGCAGGGGATGATTACGTCGGCGCCTCGTCCGTTCGTTCCCTGCCTGACCATCTCCACGAGGTCGTCGCCCTTCGGCTGCGAAACCTGGTCGAAGAGACTTTTCGGAGCGCGCTCCAAGCGTTCCAGTACCGGCTCGCTGAGCATCACCCGGTTCGCTCCCCTTCTCTTGGCCAGGAACGCGTTTAGGCAGCCCATGGGCCCCCCGCCCAAGATCAGGACAGAATCGCCCTCGCCCACCCCGAGCTTCTCCTGGGCGTTTATGCAGCAGGCCAATGGTTCAGCCAATGTCAGCAATACCGGATCGGCTTCGCCGATGGGGACCAGGCGAGCCGGATCGTTCACGGCCAACAATTCGGCCATTCCGCCGTCGGTGTTGAAACCCATTATCCTCACCTGGGGGCAGAGATGGTCGTTTCCCGCCCGGCAATCTGAGCAGGAACCGCAGGATTCGCCGGGCCAGACCTGCACCCTGTCCCCTTTGCGCAGAAGAGGGCTGTCGGTCTCCAGCACCTCGGCGGAGACCTCGTGCCCGGGTATACGGGGATAGGTGAGGTCTCGATGACCCGCTTCCAGCATCTTGATGTCCGTACCGCATACCGCACATGCGAGGACCTCAAGGAGAACGCCGCCTTCAGGCAGTACCGGGTCGTCGACCTCGTCTACGTCCAGCACTCCCGGGGAACGCATCAGGGCAGCCTTCACAATCTCACCTGGTTTGAGTTGGATATATCATCCAATTATATAACCGATGCTAACTCCTCCAGTCCGCGCCGGAGATCTGCCGGGGGCGAGGAATTTAAACCTGGAGCTACCTTGACCTCGCCATGGAGAGTCGTGACCTCGCCGCGATGGCCCTGGCGTTCATGCTGCTCGCCACAGCCCTGGCCGTTCCCTTTTCGGCGGACGCGGACGAGGCCGCCCGCTTCACTTCCGGCCTATCCGGCTCCTCGGTCAACGAGATGCTCACTTGGGAACTTGCCCCTATCAGCCTCTTCACCCAGAGCCTTGAGGTTCCGCTGTTCAACATCACCGTCGCGTTCTCCTACGAATCATTGGATACCGCGGAGTACTATCCCTGCGCCGGGGCCTACGTTCAACTGAGAGCGAACGGATTGAGCTCGTTCAACACCATTCGCTCGGGGCACACCGACGACGGGGGAAGGGTCACCTTTTCCGGACTAATCGCCGGCACCTACTTGGTCCGCATCGAGACGGACGACGATCGCTGGGTGCGGGTGGCCGATGGGTCGAAGACCAATGAGCCGACGTTCTACTGGAATACCCAGCAGTTCACCGCCGATTCGGATACGGAGATCGAGTATCGCGTAACCGATCAGACCAGGGGAGCGTGGGCCGCCTACAGCAACCTCCGGGACGGCGGGATATGGCTGAACGAACGCACCGGTTGGGACCGCTCCCAGGTGACCGTGGTGTGGCCGGAGGGCGATTGGCCGCATTCCCATGGTAACGACATACACCTGCCCGCCGACGAGTATTACGAGAACGCCGTCTGGAGGAGGGACATCGTGCTGCACGAGTACGCTCATTGCGCCCATTTCGAGCTGAGGGGCGGCAGCTTCCCTGATGGGAACGGGCCTGATCCGCATTACATCGACAGCGAATCGTCCCCGGGCTTCGCCTTCACCGAGGGCTGGGCGCAGTTCTTCGAGAGAGCGGTGGATGGCGACCCCATGCGTTCGGACGGCACGTCCCTGGAGAGCACGGTCTTCGCCGACGGCACTTCCGGCCACGGCGACCGCGGGGACATGGACGGTCTGATAGTGGAGGGGGCGGTGGCCAACGTGCTCTGGGACCTCTACGACGGAACGGACGCCTCGGACCGTCCGGCCGGCAGCGTCCGGGGCGATTTCGTCGACAACGAGTTCTCCACCCTCTGGAACATAATGTACGATGAACAGCCGGAGAGCCTGGAGGATATCAAGAGGGCATGGCCGGTGCGCGACGCCAACGTCACCGCGGTGTTCCGCAATTCCCGGGTGCCGATGGAGCTGGACCCGCCCAGCAACCCTGATTCGTTCAGCTCTTCCCACGCCATCGGGGAGGGCTCGATGGACAGCACCATCAGCGTGATCTGGTCGGGGGCGCGGGACGACGACAGCGGCGTGCTGGGATACAGCATACTGCTATCCACGGACCGGAACGCCACGCCGGACCTGGTGATGGACCTCGCGGTCAGCTCGTACACCACCTACTCGTTATCGCCCGGCACGTATTATCTGCACATCAGGACCGTGGACCGGGACGGCAACTGGGCCGAGGACGTCTACACCATCGGTCCTTTCGTGATAAACGAGGGCGCCGTGCCGGTGGACGACCCGCTGTTCCCGGAGGGGGACCCTGCGAAGGCCTTCCTGGGGCTGATGGTAGTGCTGGCGGTGGTCGTTTCGCTACTTATGCTGGTGATATTCCTGGACAAGAAAGGTGCCAAGCCACAGCCCCCATTGCCGGTCCCGAACAACTGCCCCTACTGCGGGCGCTTCGATCACGGCGGGCAGTTCTGCCCTTACTGCGGCGGAAGGTTGAGGTGATCAGATGAGGAAGGCCGAGAGGGAGATCAAGGACCAGAGGGAGCTTGAAGATGTGATCCGCCGAGCGGAGGTGTGCCGGCTGGCCATGATCGATGACGGGGTGCCGTACATAGTGCCGATGAACTTCGGCTATCGGGACGGAACGTTCTACTTCCATTGCGCCCGGGAGGGCAGGAAGCTGGACATATTGAGGAAGCACCCTAGGGTATGCTTCGAACTGGAGGCCGATGTCCGTTTGGCGAAGGGAGGCGCCCCGTGCAAATGGTCCACCAGCTACGAGAGCGTCATCGGCTGGGGTGTCGCCGAGTTAGTCATGGACGAAGAGGAGGTCCGGAAGGGCCTGGAGGTACTGATGTCGCATTACACCGAGGGACCTTTCGATTTCGACCCCCGCTCCCTTTCCCTTACCGCCGTGATAAAGGTCAAAGCGGAAAGGATGACCGGGAAGCGGTCTAAGCGGTGACCTTGACCACCTTTCCACCGTAGCGCTCCACGATGAATTCCTGGATAGGTATCTTTTTTTCGCTCAGGCGGAGCGCTTCGTGCACCAGCCGCTGTAGGCCGCCGCAGCAGGGAACCTCCATGCGGATCAGGGTGATGTCCTTGATCTCGTTGTTCTTGAAGATCCTGGTGAGCTTTTCGATGTACACCTGGACATCGTCAAGCTTGGGGCAGCCGATTATAGCCACCCTTCCGGCGATAAAGTCCCTTTGCACGTTCCCCAATGAAAAACCGGTGCAGTCGGCGGCGATGAGCAGCGAGGCGTTCCTGTAGGCCGGGGTGACCTCGGGCGCCAGATGAAGCTGGATAGGCCAATTCCTCAGTTGGGAGGGATTGTCTCCGGACGGCGCCGAGGCCGCCTCCGGCATGAGCATCATGGGCCGGGAGGAGCTGCAGGCCTGCAGAGGCTGGTCCTTGGTCGATTCCACGTGCTCCTTTGCCGCCTCCTCGTCGAACGCGTCGGCCTCCCTCTCCTCGATGGAGAGCGCTCCCTCGGGACAGTGGCCGAGGCAGGCGCCCAGGCCGTCGCAGTACATGTCCTTGATCACCTTGGCCTTGCAGTTCTCGATGACTATCGCCCCCTCCGCGCAGGACAGGACGCATTCGCCGCAGCCAGTGCATTTCTCCTCGTCGATCTTGATTATCTTACGCTTGACCTTGGACATGGCGGACGTTCAATCGAGCTGCTTGTTTATCCCGTTTATCATGGTCGCGACCGAAACCTTGAACGAAGGCGCTGGTGATCAGACGTACTTCTCCCGGTACCTCATGAGCTCGTGCCAGAAGACCGGGGTGAAGAGCACCAGCACGGAGATGAACTCTAGACGGCCAGCCCACATTGTGAATGTCAGCACGATCTTCGCTGCGTCCGGAATCCCTCCGAAGGAACCGTAAGGGCCTAATTCCCCGAGGCCAGGGCCAGTGTTGGACAGGGTGGCTAGGGCCGCGCTGATGGAGGTCGTTGGGTCGATGCCCAGGAGGATTAACGCCACGACCGCCGCCATGGCGGTGGCGAGGTAGCACATGACCATGGCCACCACGGAGGACAGCGCCTCCTGGCTCAGCGGCCTACCGTCGATCTTCACGGTGAATATTGAGCGGGGGTGCACCGTCTTGTGCAACGCGGAGGCTATGAACTCCCGGGCCAAGAAGAACCTGGCGACCTTTATTCCGCCGGCGGTGGAGCCGGTGCTGCCGCCGATGACGGCCAGGGCGATAAGCAGGAAGATCACGGCCTGATCCCAAACGATGTAGTTCGTGGTGGCGAAACCGGTCGAGGACATCAGGGAGACCACGTGGAACATTGATGTTCGCACGCCTTCCTCGATGTTGTAAAACTCCTTGTCCCACAGAAAGACGGTGATGATCGCTGTGGTCACCAGGATAATTCCCATATACAACCGGAACTCCGAATTGCGGAAGTACCGGTTAGGATCGCGGGTGGTGATTGCCTGGAAATGCAAATAGAAATTCGTACTGGCCAGGAACATGAAGATGATGATTATCCACTCGACGCTTGCGCTATGGTAATAAGCGATGCTCTCAGAATGCGGCGAGAGGCCGCCTGTTGACATGGAGGAGAACATCACGCAGAAGGAGTCGAAGACCCCTATGCCAGTGAAGAGCAGGAGAACCAACATGATCAGGGACAGGAACCCGTAGATGTAGTGGAACTTGCGGGCCTCCTCCTGGATGCGGGCTGAAAAGTTCTGAACGTCCAGGCCGGGGAACTCGTTCTTGAAGAGGTTGCGGCCGCCCACGCCCAGCATCGGGAGCACGGTCACGAATATCATGATGACACCTGCACCGCCCAGCCATTGCATGAAGCTGCGCCAGAAAAGTATGCTCCTCGGCCACGACTCGATGTCGATCATGATGCTGGACCCAGTGGTGGTGAAGCCGCTCATCGCTTCGAACACCGCGTCCACCGGGCTCATCCCATACAGGACGAACGGAATAGCGCCCATGACCGTCAGCGCGAGCCAGCCGGTGGCCACCACGAACATGGCTTCGGTGGGGCGGGTGTTCTCCGGCGAACGATAACGCATCAGGAGCAGGATGCCAATGATCAGGCAGAGCAGTATCGGAAATATCCAGGGGCGCGGATCGTCCCCATAGTACAAGGCCACGAAATACGGGAACAGGAGGGCTATGGACATGTACAGCATCAGGATCCCGAAGATGTGCGGGATGGCGCTCTCCTTTCGGGCCACCTTGTCGAATAAAGCGGTGACGTCCACGTTCAGCCGGTCGAAGTAATAGGCCAGTTGCCCGAACCATCTTCTGGTCTTTTCGTAGAACGTGGTCATCTTAGCTCCCCTAGGGACCCACCGGTATGTTGGCCTTGAACATCCATTCCAGCTTGGCTATGGCCGACTGCAGGGCGTAGATGAAAACCTTGTCGCCTTCTTCGATGACCGTCTCTGATGAGGGGATGATGGCCTTGCCGTCCTTGACCACCAGGGCGATGGCGGACATCTTTGGCATATCTATGTTGCCGATTTTCTTACCGATGATCCGGCTACCCGCGGTGACCTTGAGATCGAAGAACTCCTCGGAGAACTTTTCCAGCAGGAGCATCACCTCATAATTGTGCACCGTCTCCTTGATTATCTCATTGGCCACCACGTGGTAGTAGCCGACCGACGCGTCGATCCCGCTCATGCCGAAGATCTCCTCGTACTCTCTTTTGGAGTACCTGGAGATGACCTTCGAGACGCCGAGGTGCTTGCCTATCAGTGACGCCAGAAGATTGTCCTCCTCGTTCTCCGTGGCGCATATCAGCACGTCGGCCA
>ENA-UPTA01000990-UPTA01000990.1-activated-sludge-metagenome-genome-assembly--contig:-NODE-990-length-32421-cov-6.016468_pt1 | contig 32421 bp, 25 predicted proteins | sample MGYA00238184_ERZ773361 | MGnify/ENA primary metagenome ERZ773361 (study PRJEB29100, sample SAMN05720205) | activated sludge metagenome | isolation source: anaerobic digester from wastewater... | reverse complement strand
ACCAGGCCGGAAAGAATGCCCGCGGACATTTTGTTTCTGCGGATGGCGTCGTCGAGCCCGAGCCAGAGCATGGGAATCCACGCCATGGCGAAGCCGGTGGGGCTGCCTCCGAGCAGGCTGACCCAGCGGTAGGGCAGGGCGATGCCGATGAGTGCGGCCAGCGCGGCCAGCGGCCAGCGCCGGGTGTAGCGCGCGGCCAGCATCCAGGTGAAAAAGGCGGTCAGCCACAGTGTGAGAAGCCCCGTGAGGTTCCACGCCAGCGCGCGTGAACACGCGGCATTCAGCAGCGCCCACGCGAGGGAGAAGGGCGCATAATAGGCGCCGGGCTCAAAGCGGGCCGAGTCGTCGCCCGCGTTGAACTCATAGACGTTGTAAAACAGCGGCGTCTTCCCGCCCAGCATGTCGCCCAGCATCCAGAAGTGATAGAGAAGCTGCAGGTGGTCGCCGGGGAACATGATGCGCTCGGCGGGCGTGTCCGAGCGGTGGTGCGTGGCGGGAACGCCCGAGGCCGCAAAGCGCGGCAGCGGCCAGGTGAAAACCGTCCAGACCGCGAGGGTGATCAGCAGCGAGGCGGCGGCGGGGAACCATTTTCTGCCGGTCATGGCGAAGCCTCCCGTTTGCCGCGGGTCAGGAAGGCGGTTCCACCGAAAACGGCGGCGTAGACAAAGTTGATGGCCAGATACAGCAGGGCCAGCGACAGCGCGGCTTCTTTGGCCACGCCGACCTGCGTGAAGAAGAACACGTAGGCGCCGTCGCGGACGCCGAGCCCGTAGATGGAAATCGGAAGCGCCTCAATCAGGGTGATCAGCGGTACAAAAACGGCAAAGGGCAGGATCCCGGTTTCGAAACCGAGGGTGAGTCCCATCATCCAGATGATCACAATCACCATGAATTGGAAGGCGAGCGAGATCGAGAGCGCCTGGACCAGCAGGATTCTGTTTCTGCGGTAGGTGGAAATGGACTGGAGGAATTTCTGCACAAAGTCCTGCAGTTTTGCTATCCGGTCCAGCCGGAACAGCCGCAGGCCCGACAGGAGCAGGCGCTGCTGCAGGAGCATCCACACCATGACCACCATCATGGCAAAAATTACGGCCGGGATCAGGATGATGCCCGGTTCCGGAAGCCGCCGGAATCCCAGGATGGAGAACAGGAGCCCCCACGCGGCAATGGCCAGGAAGCCGGTGAAGCGGTCGGCGAAAACGGAGGCAAAGCCTTCGGCGGCGCGCGAACTGCGTTTGGAAACATCATAAATCCGGTAGGCGTCGCCGCCGATGCTGGACGGCAGAAACAGGTTGAAAAAAGTGCCGATCAGGTAGCTTCGCGTCAGCCGCCAGAGGCCCACGTCAATGCCGTCGGCCTTCAGCAGCAGCTCCCACTTGAAAGCGCTGACGACGGTGTTCAGGAAGCACAGGATGAAAATGGGCAGCAGAAAAACCGGACTGGCCTGTGAAAAAATGCCGCGGAAGGAATTCCAGTCTGCTTTGGAATACAGGAAAAGCAGGAGGCACGCGCTGAAAGCGATCTTGAGCAGCGGCAAAAATTTCCTGAAACTCTTCATATCCATCCGTTGAAAAAGCAAGGCTAGTGAGGGGCCTGCCGACCGTCAACCTTTTCATCGGGGTTTGAGGCTGAAATATGCGGGATGTTCAATCTTTTGTATGGCAAAAAACGGACGGCAGGGCTACTCTCCGTCCCCATGAAAATATCACCCTACATCCAGATCGCGCGCCCGGACCACTGGTTCAAGAACATCTTTGTTCTGCCGGGCATCGTGCTGGTCTATTTCTTTGAGCGACTTCCGCTCGATTTTCATTTTGCGGTCAATGTCGTGACGGGACTCGTGTGCGCCTGTCTGGTGGCCTCCAGCAATTATGTGCTCAACGAGATACTGGACGCGGGCAAGGACAAGTTCCATCCGGAGAAGCAGCGCCGGCCGATTCCGTCGGGCGATGTGAAGCTTCCGGTGGCGTGGCTGGAGTGGATTCTTTTGGCGGCGGCCGGGCTGGGGCTGGCCTTCAGTCTGAACGGACGGTTCGGGATCACGGCCGCCATGCTGTGGATCGCGGGCTGCTGCTACAACATCCCGCCTGTGCGCACGAAGGACCTGGCCTACGGGGATGTGATCAGCGAATCCTTCAACAATCCGCTGCGCATGGCCATGGGCTGGTACTGCACCGGCATCACGGCGCTGCCGCCAGTCTCCATCCTGCTGGCCTACTGGATGTTCGGCGCCTTCCTGATGGCCATGAAACGCTTCGCCGAATACCGGATGATTGCCGATCCCGTCCGCGCCGGGCAGTACCGCAAGTCATTCGTCTACTACAACGAGGAGCGCCTGCTGGAGAGTTTGTTCTTCTACGGGGCGCTGTTCGGCATGTTCTCGGGCGTGTTTATTGCGCGCTACCATGTGGAACTGGTCATGGCCACGCCGCTCGTGGCCTTCCTCATGGCTTACTACACGCATCTTGCCTTCAAGCCCAACAGCATTGTGCAGAAGACAGAATATCTCTATCGCGACACCAAACTGGTCCTGCTTTCCGTGCTGGCCTTTTTGTCCTTTGCGTTCCTCCTGATGACCGACATCCCCGGTTTTGAGTCGCTGATCAAACCCACAAAACCAGATCCGGCTGTTCATCACCTGATTCTGGACTGAAGTGGACATTCCCGTGAAAAAACAAAAAGTGGCTATTCTTGGTGCGAGCGACAATCCCGGGCGCTACTCGCACAAGGCCTTTGTGCTTCTGCGCGAACACGGCCACACGGTGATTCCCGTTCATCCGGCGGGAAAAGTCATTGAAGGAGTTCCGTCGGTCAAATCGCTCGGTGAAATCACGGAGCCGGTGGACACGCTGACGATGTATGTCTCTCCGAACATTTCCGAAAAACTCGAAAACGCCATACTCCAGTTGAAGCCTGCGCGCATCATCTTCAACCCCGGCACGGAAAATCCCGAGCTGCAGCGAAAATGCGCGGAGCAGGGTATCGATGTTGTCACCGCCTGCACGCTCGTCATGCTGCGCACGGGACAGTTTTGATGCGGCTCAGTGAGGCTCCACTTCCGGGGCTTCAAGCAGGTCGCGCGTGGCGGGCTTCACAGGAATCATCTGCAGCTTCTCATCCGCTATCACCACACGATAAAGATAAGCCTTTTCGAGCGCCCGGTTGAAGCGGTACATCCAGAAGGTGCGGTCCGGATGGCGTTTAACCATGCGGATGTTCTGATCGCGCGAGTTTTGCACATAAAGGACATCGCCCGTCAGGTCGAGATCATTGCGCATGAAGCCGGTGGCATAGTAATTATTGAACTGATCGGGTCGCCGTTGATCGCGGTCTACGGAATCCATGAAAACCACGGCATTGGTAATGCCGTAATCCCGGATGACCCTCGGGAGTACATCCTCAACATCGAGAAAACTCAAAGGGTACAGTTTTAAATGCGCCGGGGTGCTGATCCCCAGAAACAGGACTCCGGACACAACCATAAAAGAGGGCAGTTTCGTCCAAACTCCGCGCCGGGACAATGTTTCCTGCAAAGAAAAAAATCCGCTTGAGGCCAAAACGAAAAGAAATGGGAATGCGGGGGTCAGATAACGTCCGGGGACGCAGCTTTCATAGTACCAGTAGCAGGCGAAAGTCAGTAGAAGCGCCGGAAGCGGAAGCAGGAAAAGCCAGTCCTCCGCACGCGCCCGGCGAAGAATGAACGGGAGCATGACCAGCGCCAGCGCGGGCCAGGGCCAGCCCGTCAAATTTTCGTTCAGCACATCAAGGCGCATGAAAGAATACTGAATGGCAATGGCGGGAGTATGGGTGCGAACCCGGTCTATTCTGCCAAAACCAAAGTCGCCCCGCTCTCCCATGCCGATCACATGGCCGGGCGTGCGCCAGTCGTGGGTCGTAATTTCCTGAAATATAAAAAGCGCCGCAATGGCCAGCAGGGCTGCGGCCATTCCGGCCGCAATTCCGCCGCGGCACCGCCAGAATCGGGAGGCCGGGAAAAAAAACGCGAGCGCGAAAATGGCTCCCATCACAGCGGCATCAAGCGGCCGGCACAGGAAGGCAAACCCCCACAGCACTCCTGCCGCGCCGCCCCAGAACCATCGTTCGGTCTGCCATAATTTCTTCAGGCTCAGCAGGCACAGGCCGAGAGCGAGCGCTGTCGGGATGTGCGAAAGATGCAACCCTGAAAGCACCGCAATCAAGGGCGACGGAATGGCCATCAGGGCGGCCAGGCGGCCGGTGCGTTCATCGTAAAAACTCCGGCCCAGTTCGCTGATGGTGACCACCAGCATCCCGCCGAGAACAGGATTGACCAGCCAGGGAACTCCCAGCCAGACTCCAGGTGTCAGCAGCAGTGGCCATCCCGGGGGATACATTCCGCACCAGTGGCCCAGTCCGGCCTGCTGTCCCAGAACGCCGAAGACCTCAAAAAAACCCGCATCTTCGGGAAGCGGCAAGGTGATCTTTCCGCGCGCAAAAATCCGCGCCTGGAAAAGGGCGGCCATGCCGTCATCAATCCGGGGGATTCCCTTGAATTCAAGCAGGGCCACAAGCACATAGGCGGTGCAGGAAACCGCAAACAACAGCGCGTTGAACGGAAGGCGCGGCATGCTGAAAATCCAGCCCGTGCAGCGCCGGAGCATTTCATAACGGCGTCCCGTAACGGCGAACGCCGCCAGCGCAAAAACGGCGGCGGTCTGCAGGGGAAATTCTGCGATCGCGCCATGAAGCGGAAATCCCTGCCCGCTGAGAAACAGAACCAGCAGCGCGGAACCCAGCACAATTTGCCATTTGTTTTTCTTATCCATGCAATACGCGGCTATATTTTTTAAGGGGGCAGACCATAGCGGCAACCGTCCCGGATGCCAAACAAATAGTCGGACAAAAAAGCGCCTTGACCCCGGTTCCCCGTTGCTGGCATACCAGCCGGATGCAAAGGGCATTCAATCTGCTGAATTCTGTTCCCGGCTGGCTGGTCATGGCCGGGATTGCGTTTGAGCTGATCCTGATATTTTATAGAAAAAGACAGGCTTCCCGGCATGCGCACGTATTGCGGTTCGCGGCGTGGGCCTTGCGTCCGTGGGTTCTGTGGGCATGCTTCAATCTTGTTTTCCGCTGGAACCGGGAACGGGGATTCAACAACCCCCGCACGTTTCCGTTTTTTGCAAATCTCTGGTCGGAAAGTGAAACTTTTTTCGAAGCCCTTTCACGGATTATTCAGTTGCCGGCGCTGCCCGTCTGGGGTTGTGTTTCTTTAGGTGCTCTTATCGCTATGATTCTGCTGCTGGTTCGGGTGGTGCGCTGCGAACATGTCCACATCTGGCCGGCGCTGGCGGGGCTGTATGTCCTCACTATTATTCTGCACCTCTCGCAGGCCAGCCTGCCGGACGGGGCGTGGCCCAGCGGAAGCAATCCGGGATCTCTTCTGTCATCTGCGAAGGCAAACACGGGCATGCTTTACACCATGTCGTACGTTCATGGCACGCATGATTACCTGAGCCGTTTTCTTGAGATTCAGCCCAAACTTCGCACGACAATCCACGGCGTTTCCCATCCGCCCGGAGCCTCGCTGTCGCTCTACTGGATCGGCAGGATTTTTGGTGTTGAGAGCAAAGACATTCGGTGCCCCGAAAACCGGTTTCGCTATATCCTCGGACTGACGGTCTTCGGGGCGCTCAATGTTGGAATCATTTTCCTGCTGGCGCAAAGCCTGTTCGGCAGAAAGGCCGGTTTTCTCGCGGCGACTCTCTGGGCGGCCGCGCCGTCGGTTTCGGCCTATTCCACTTTCGCCCAGGATTCGATTTACGCGTTGTTCTTCAATCTCGCGCTGCTTCTGTCCTGGCATGTCGTTATGTCTGAAAAGCGCACAAAGCTGTTTGCGGCGCTTCTGGGTTTCGATTTCTTCGCGATGACCATGCTGAACTACAGCTGGTGCATCATGACCACTGTTTTTTTGGTCTTTGCGCTTTTCATTGGAAGGCGCAGGGGCTGGCCGCTGAAAGAGTATGCTGTTCGCTCGATCCTGCCGCTGGCGCTCATGGCGGCGTTGCTGTCCGGGTTCCTCGCTTTTTACCGGCTGGATTATCTGGCCATGTACCGCTTCTCGAAACAGTATGTGAATCAGTGGTATGTTTTCGAGAGCGCCTATCAGTGGATCATGGCTTTGATTGGCGGCCAGATGGATCTTTTCCTCCTGATGGGCAGCGTGACCTGTTCCGCGTTTTTTGCCGCCGCCGCCGGTTTGAAAAGAAGACATTTGAATGATCCTCGGGTGATTTTCATCATTGTTGTTTTCGGCGTTTATGCTCTGCCGATTCTTTTCGGGCCGACCTGCCTGAAGATGGAGGCCGCCCGATGCTGGAACTGGATTGCCACCCTGCCGTTTGCGTTTGCGACGGCGCAGCTTCTCAAAATGCCGCACCGTATTTTTGTCTACGGAGCCCCCGTGGTTTCGGTGCTCACGTACACCGTGATGCGGTTATTCTTGAACTTCGCCCCGTGATGGATCTTGCACCAGTTCCCCCCGCTTGCGATACACCGTTATTCTGGGATGGGCAAACGGAAGTTCCCGGTCATGAAACTCTGCGGCGGCTTCGTACCGGTTCGTGAGACTCAAATAGAAGGACTGAATTTCCGTATCGTAAAAGGGCATGTCCGGATTAAAGAATCGTCCATAGGCCATCGAACTGCTGATCAGGAAGTCCGCTCCGCCGGCCGAAACATCCTTTTGCCTGTATAGATAGCGCGCTCCCTTTTCCGTGATCCCCGGGATTTCCACCGGAAGTGTATAGCGTTCCGAGATAACCACGCTTCCCGCGGGAATGTTCTGGATGCACCAGTCACGGGCCCGCTCGCGGGTGTCCGGCCGCGACAGCGCGGCTGCATCGAGGAAGCTTGCGGCGCCGAACCAGCCGATGGTCAGCAGTGTCGCCGCAAGGACAAACCTTCGGGTGCCCGGCGCGGTGGACAGGCCTGAGGCCGCAATCATGATCATGGGCGGCCAGAGCATCAGCAGATCGTTGGCGCGGGCGATATCGCGTCCGGTCAAGATGATGAAGATCAAAACGGCCGCCAGAATCCAAAGAGCGGCCGACAGACCGCGAAGATTGTCCCGATCATGATTCCGCCAGATCAGCGCGGTTCCCAGCAAACCGCCCAGAATGAGCAGAAAATGGCCGCGGCCCAAAATGGTCCGGATCAGGACGCTCAAGTTGGCCGGTATTTTTTCAGACAAAGGAACCGGCTGTCCGGTGACGTTGGCCTGCCACTGCATGAAGGCAGAAAAATTCTGCAGAAAATAGGAAGGATCATTCCGCAGCATGGGACAGGTCATCCACACCCCGGCCAGACCCGTCATCCCGACGGCGGCAATCGAAATCAGCGCCGCCTTCCTTTTCTGCACCCGCGCCAGGCAGACCCATGCCGCCAGCGGGAAAATGCCGGCCAGCGCGGCCGTGTATTTGATCCCGAAGGCCAGACCCAGTGCCAGGCCGGCGCACAGAGACGGCCACGGAAACCGGACGGGCTCCTGCGGAATCCTTGTGCATAACGCCCAAACCATGAGGACAAGGGCCGCCATCGGAACATCGTTCATCCCATAATGGCTGTCCAGAGAGATGGCGGGGTCAAGCACCAGAACCAGTCCGCCCAGCAGCAGAGTCCATGGCCCCAAGCGCGGGCGCAGGCACAGGGCCGCTGCGGCCACGGCAAAGAGAAAAAGAAGCGAGGCCTGCCACCGCAGGCGATAGTCCCACAGCCAGCGATCCTTCTTTTCCACGGCCGCCCGCCCGCCCAGTAAAGACCTGAACTGCATGGCCTTCGCGAGCAGGATGGAAGAACCATACGGATAAAGCGCCAGCCGCACATCGTCATTGAAATATTCCCGCGGATTCGGGGTTTTGGAATAGGCTTCAATGGCCATCTGGACCTGCTTGGAAACATCGGGATGCCAGATATATCTCGGGGCGCCGTGATGAATGCCAATCATCCGCACGGCCAGCCCGGTCAGCAGAACGGCAATCAGCGCCGCATGCCGGGCGATGCGATTGCGCGCCGCGCGGCTGTTGATGTTCTCAAATTGCATGCGGGATATTTAGAAGCTTTGCCGGCGCATAACAAGCCCCAAAGGAAATCACTCGAAATTTCGCGCGCGATGCGCTTTAATGGCGTGCGCCAAACGGTGGCATTTGGAGATGAAGCATGAAATCAACTTTCCGGATCGAGTTGGCGGGACTGGCGGCGTGTGACGCCGCGGCGGCCAGCGTGTTTTTGTACAGCGAGCCCTCGGACACCGAAAAGGAGGAAATTCTGCGCCTGACGGCCTTGGAACATGGCGACCTGGAAAGCATTCATGATCCTGATGAGGTGGCCCGCCTGGAGCACTCGGAAGAAAACCTGCTGCTGATCTGGAAGCGGCCGGACAACGTCACGCGGGGCAAAACCATCCAGTTCGAGGTGTCTTCTCTGGGAATTGTTCTGGCCGGCCGGCGTTTGGTTTTCATCGTTCCGCATGGCGAGCTGCCCCTGGCCGGCCGGGAGTTCAGGAAGGTTGCATCCGTCGAGGGATGCCTTCTGCGCATGCTGCTGCAGTCGGTGCATCAGTATCAGGGGCACCTCAAGGCCATCAAGCTGATGTCGCAGGAGCTCCAGGCCAAAATCGTGACCTCGATGGAGAACCGCTATCTGCTGCAGATGTTTGCGCTGGGCGAAAGCCTGATCTACTACCACAACGCGCTGGAGGCCAACAGCACGGTGCTGGCAAAACTGCGCACCCTTTTTGACAAACTGAAGGTGCCGCCGGACGACCTCGAACTGTTGGACGACGTGATCGTGGAGAACCAGCAGGCGTGCAAACAGGCCGGCATTTATTCCACGGTGCTCTCCGGCCTGATGGATGCGCGCGGATCCATCGTCAACAACAACATGAACGTCCTGCTTCGGAATCTGACGGTCATCAACGTTGTGTTCCTGCCGCTCAACCTCGTCGCCAGCATCGGCGGAATGTCCGAGTACAGCATGATGACGAAGGGCATCCACTGGGCCGTGTCGTACGGGGCGTTCTTCGCAGCCATGCTGCTGCTGGGCGGCCTCACCTGGTCGTGGCTCACGCGCGTCATCGAGCACCGGAACTTCGGCGCGAATAAAACCGGCTGAGCGCGTTGCGCCCCGCGGCCTTTCCTGCTACTGTGTGCCTCAATACGCCAGTGGCAGAAAATGGCTTAAAGAGTGTGGCGCCCGGGTGGCGGAATGGCAGACGCAAGGGACTTAAAATCCCTCGACCGCAAGGTCATGCGGGTTCGACTCCCGCCCCGGGCACCAGTATCGCAACGAAAACTTCCAATGATTTCTACGGGAAGCTTTTTGACCTGAACGGCCGCGAGCGGGACAAGCGCATCGAGCAGCTTCTGGAGATGATCGGCTTGCAGCACGCAAGGCACCGGATGGTGGGCGAGTTTTCGAAGGACATGGCACGGGGCATGATCTACGAGTTTTGAGCCGAAAAATGCTCAAAAAAGGCCAAAAAACAGCAAAAAACGGCCAAAATAGGCCAGAAATGCTCAAAAAACGCAAAAAATGGCTAAAAACAGCCGCAATTGTGATTTTGCGCGGAGTGTGATGCCTGGCCGGCGCATTTAGCACCGGGTGGTCACAAAAAGAATTTCCGCCTTTGAAATATTCTGGCCTCTCCGCAATACGCCAATTTTCTCTTTGATGGATTCCAAAAGCGGTAGTTCGTCGGGGACGCTTGTTTTGGCGGTTTCAATCAAATCAATGAGAGCGATCTCCACCTTCTCGATTGCGGTGCCGGATTCAATGGTCAGCAGATAACGCATGGGGGCCACTTCGATCATGCGGAGCCACGGGATTTTCTGCAGGCTCTTGCTGTGGGGAACCAGCAGAATTCCTGTATTCGGCGCGACTTTCACAACATCCATTTTCCTGGGAGCGTGTTTCCGCGTTTCCATCATGGCCTCCGCGGCTTTCACAATGGCTTTTGCCCGGTCGCTGTCTATCTCGTTCAGATATTCCAGCGTGCGCTCGGGAAGAGTAACTGTGATCGGCCGGCTTGCTTCCATGAACTTCGGCGGCCGCCCGCCGGGATGCTTCTGGTGTCGGTTTGTTGTTGTCTTCATATTCTATATTAACGTAATATCTTTAAGATTTTTATAGTTTCTACATAAAAACTATGAGCAGGTCAAGGGAATATTTGAAAAAGCAAGCCGAGCCCGCTTTGATAATCGAGGGAATATGAATAAATTCGAAGTTTTTTCCATGCTAACGGAATCCTCCGAGGATTTCATTTTTGAGAGCGCCATGATCAATCTGGGCGTCACTGCGCTGATCGCCCTGTTCATCTGGGGTGTCTACAAACTGACCTGTGGCGGGGTCGTCTACAACCGGGCGTTCGGCTTCAGCATTGTGATGACAGCCCTGGTGACGGCGATCATTATGATGGTCATCCGTTCCAACCTGGCGCTGTCGCTGGGCATGGTGGGTGCTCTCTCTATTGTCCGTTTCCGCAGTGCCGTCAAGGATCCGCGGGACATCTCGTTTATCTTCTGGGCGGTTGCGATCGGGCTGGCCGCGGGCACCGGCGTTCACTTGCTGGCGATCAGCGGATCGCTGGTGATCGGAATTTTTGTGGCGGTTTTCACGCTGCTGGCCCATCCCCGGCACAGTCTCATGCTGATCCTGAAGGGAAAGGGGATTGATTCGGGGTTCTTGAAATCCGAGATCATCCGGCTGACGGAACGCGCCCGGCTGCGGATGGAAAATATTTCCCCGGCCGGCACCGAGTTCATTTATGACATCCGCCTGAGAAAAGCGGCTTCCGGGGAAACGATTGCCCATGCATTGTCGCAGGTGCCGGGGGTTGAAACGGTCCATCTGGTGGCGGGCAGCGAAGAGCCGTGATTCTGAGGGTTTCCAGAAATACGGTCCGCAGGCTCCTGTTTGGTCTGCTCTTCGCCGGCGCGTCGGTTCTGGCGGCCCTGTGCCTGATCCCCTCTGTGCAAAAACTGGATTTGTCGTCCGGCCGCGCCTGTATGTTCAAAATCAGGGAACGGCGATTGACTCCGTTTTCGAAGGCATTTTCGTCCACGCTTCCGGTTCTTGAAATCGTGACCGCCGCCGATATATTGCCGGCGCCGGATCAGGAGCCCGTACCGGCCGTCATGCGGGTGTTTGATCAGCCCGGAGAAAAACGGCTGACGGACCAGCCGCGGGCCCTGCTCCCGTTTGTGTCGGTGCGTTATCGCGGAGCCAGCACTATGACCGCGCACCTCAGGCAGCACTCCATCCGCATGAAGATTCTTGATGATCAGCAGAAGCCTTCGCGCTTCAACCTCTGCGGATTTCCGCCGGATGATGATTTTGCCCTGATTGCCACCTTCCAGGACCGGTCGCTGATTCGCGACCGCCTGGCCTATGAACTGGCCCGCCCTCTTTTCCCCTGGACGCCGCATGCGCGGTTTGCGGAGGTTTTCATCCGGAAACCGTATGGCCATCTGAATGAACAATCATATATGGGTGTTTATCTGGCTGTGGAAAAAATATCCGTCGCACCCGGCCGCATTTCAATGGGTGACCTGGTCATTACAAATGTTTCGGACGGGCTCGACGGAGGGGGATGGATGGTCAGCCGGGACCGGGCGGCGAGCAACCAGCCGGTGTTCTGGGTGGGGGATGTATCCTATTCGATCGTGGCTCCCGGCGCGCGCGTGATCACTCCGGAGGCTGTCGAATTCATTCGGCGGGATTTCAGCCGTTTCCACAAGCTGATCGAAGACGATTCCCAGAGCGATGATTTGTTTCGGCTGCTGGACATGGACTCTTTTGTGAACATGATGCTGCTGCAGGAGTTCCTTAAAAACCGCGACGCTTTTTATTTCTCGGCTTATTATTATCGAGATGCCGGCGGCCGACTGTTTGCCGGTCCGCCGTGGGATTATAACCTTTCCATGGGAAATCCTCTGAGCCATCCCGGGCCAGAGGGATTCCTGATTCCGCGCCGGCCTTTTGCAGGCGCGCTCCTCCGCAATCCGCGCGTGTTCGAACTTTACCGGCAGCGCTGGCGCGAACTGCGCCGTCCCGGCGCTGCGTTTTCCGACGAACGCATTCTTGACCTGGTGAATGCGCTGGTCAGAGAGCTGGATCCGGCCGCCGCGGCCCGGCATTATGCGCGTTACGAAGAACTCCGAAATCCCCGCAGGACATTCGTTTTCACCATCAACTACAATGCGACCTCCTGCGAACAGCATGTCCGCATTGTGCGCGATTTCCTGCTGCGGCGGGCCCGCTGGCTGGATCAGGCCCTGATGGCCGCGCAGAAGCCCGAAGACCTCCTTTCCCATGAAATGGATATTGTGGAGGCGGCCAGCCACGATGCCGGGGCGTCCTGGTGGCAGGAAGAGGAATCGCCGCCGCTTCGGGGGGTGCGGCGATGAGCGGATCTGTCCAGAAAATCTGGCGCCACGAGCGGAAATTCAGGATTACTCCGCTGCAGTATGCCGGCGCCGTGCCGTGGTGCCGCGGCGCCATGAAACCCGATCCCCACGCCGGACCCGGCGGCGATTATTTCATCCGAAGCATATATCTGGATTCCCTGTCGGATGACGATTACAGAGACAAAACCCGAGGGGAGCTATCACGCAAAAAAATCCGTCTGAGGGTGTATTCCGAAAATCCGGAGACTGTCCATCTGGAACGGAAAAACAAAACCGCAGTCCAGAACCGGAAGGAGAGGGAGGTTCTGACGCTGGCCGAGGCCGAGGCTCTGCTCGCCGGTGACTTGAATGTGCTGCTTCGCAGGGGAACGGAAACAGCTCTGCGCTTCTATGCCGAGATGCGGATGCGGTGCTATCGGCCGGTCGTCAGCGTGGAGTACGAGCGGGAGGCCTATGTGCTGCCTTTTGAGGACATCCGCGTCACGTTCGACAAAGCCGTTCGCAGCAGCATCTCTGATCTGGGACTGACGGGCCGGAAGAACATGACGCCCCTTTTCCCCGATGGGGAAATCGTTCTGGAAATCAAATACAACGAGGAATTTCCCCGGTGGTTGTCTGACCGGCTGGGCCATCCCGTGGATGAGGTTCAGCTTGCAGTCAGCAAATTCGGCCTTTCTCTGGCCCCGTGGCGGGCCGACTAGGCCGTGCGCCGGGAATGCAGCTTCTTATCCGGGTTCCTGATTCGACAATGAAAACTTCCAATGATTGGAACTTTCGGGTAGAAAACTTCCAACCATTGGAACTTTTTGCGGAAAAACTTCCAATGATTGGAAAATCGCATGGCGGAGAACGCATCAAATCTGGTGATCGAGGCGGCGGAACTGAAAAAGATCTTCCGCGACTTCTGGCGCCGTCCAAAGGTGCGGGCGGTGGACGGCATTTCCTTTGAAGTCCGCCGCGGCGAGGTTTTCGGGCTGCTGGGGCCGAACGGATCGGGCAAGTCCACGACCATCAAGATGATTCTCGGCCTGCTGCATCCCTCCGGCGGCCGCCTGCGCGTGCTGGACCAGTCGCCCCGCCATGTGAAGACGAAGGCGCGCGTCGGATACCTGCCGGAGCATTCCTATCTTTATCCGTATCTGACTTCCGAGGAGACCCTCGATTTCTACGGAAAGCTTTTTGACCTGAACGGCCGCGAGCGGGACAAGCGCATCGAGCAGCTCCTGGAGATGATCGGTCTGCAGCACGCGCGGCACCGGATGGTGGGCGAGTTTTCGAAGGGCATGGCGCGCCGCATCGGTTTGGCGCAGGCGCTGATCAATGATCCCGATCTTGTGGTGCTCGATGAGCCCACCTCGGGCCTCGACCCGATCGGCTGCCGGCAGGTGAAGGATTTGATTGTTACGCTGGCGAAGCGGGGCAAGACGGTCCTGATGTCGTCGCATTTGCTGGCCGATGTCGAGGATGTCTGCGACCGGATCGCCATCCTTTATAATGGAAAGATCCACGCGATGGGCCCGATCCGCGAACTGCTTCAGGAAAAAGGCCGCAGCCGCATTGCGCTGCCGGAGCTTTCCCCGGACTCTGTGGCGCGGGTGCTGGCGCTTCTGCGCAAGGAATTCGGATCGGAGCCGGAGCTGGATCATCCACAGCTTGATCTGGAGAAGTTTTTCCTCGATGTGGTCGAGAAGGCACGCCGCGGCGCGCAGGCAGAGGCTCCGAAAAAGGTCTCTGTGGCCAGTTACTTGACCGGCGAGGATCGTCTGCAGCAGCTGGCGACTGCACCTGCGCCCGCGAAAAATGCCGAACCGGAAATTCCCGCCCCCCCGCCAAAGCCTGCGCCGGAAACGGACGCAAAGCTGAGTCGTCTGGTCAAAAAATGAACAGGATTCTGTCCATTGCGGCCGTTACGCTGCGCTCGGCAATCCGTTCGCGGATTGTTGTCTTCATGATGCTTCTTCTGGTCTTCATCCTGGTCGGGCTCCCTCCGGCGATTCGCGGCGACGGGACGCTGACCGGATATGTTCAGGTGCTGCTGAGCTACACGCTGGGATTTGCGGGTATCATCCTTTCCATCGTGTCCGTCTGGACCGGATGCACGGCGGTCTCCGCCGAAATCAAAACTCACCAGCTGGATATGGTGGTGACGAAACCGGTGCCGGCCATTCAGATTTGGCTGGGCAAGTGGCTGGGAATTCTGGTTCTGAGTTTTGTGCTTCTGCTGTTCACTTTTGGCTCCGCCTATGGCGGTCTCCGCTGGGCGATGACCCGTCGCGCGGCGGACCAGAAGGATCTGCAGAAACTGCGGGAACAGGTGCTGGTGGCGCGAGAACAGATTCCGCCGCGCGAAGAAGGCCTTGCGGAGCAGGCCGACAACCTCCTGGCCGTGCGCCAGGCGGAAGGCGGCATCCCGGAAGGGCTGACGGCTGCCGCGGCGCGCAGGGTTATTGAAGACAACCTTCGACTGCAGGCCAATTCGGTCCCGGGGGGCTACAGCCGCCAATGGATTTTTGACATCGGTGTTTTGCCGGCGGACCGTCCGCTGTTTCTGCGGTACACGTTTTCCGCTCCCCGTGATGACATCGAGGGCATGTGGCTCGCGGGTTCGCGGGACAACAGGGATCAGGCTGTGCGTCGTGTCACCGAGGCCCCGGGCGGTTTTTACACCTGGCGCATTCCGCCCGCCGCGGTGAACCGCGACGGCACGCTTCCTGTTGAGTACGGAAACATCAATAGCGAGCCGGTCACCGTGATATTTCCGCCGGAAAAACCGCCGATGCTGCTTTTTTATCACGATTCTTTTGAAATGAATTTCCTGCGCGTGTTCCTGGTGGTCTTCGTCCGGATCGCGATGCTGTCCGCCATTGGGCTGACGGCGGGAACTCTTTTTTCGCAGCCGGTGGCCCTGTTTTTTTCGGCATGGATCGTGCTGCTGCTGAATGTCGGGCGCTACATTCAGAGCATGGCCGCGACCCAGACCTTCTTTCCCGTGCACGACGGGCCCGTGCGCGTTCCGGGTCTCCTCGACAAATTGCTGCACCTGTTTTTTGCCGCGCTTCACCGGATGCTGCATCCATTGCAGAGCCCGGATGTGCTGGGGGCGCTGGCCGCCGGCGAGTGGGTATCATGGGCAACGGTCGCTGCTGAAGCGGCCGTGAAGATTGTGATATTCAGCGGACTGCTGGCCCTGCTGAGCGCGTTTGTGCTGAACCGCCGGGAGGTCGGTCTTCCGTCATGAACCGGTTTGCAAACACCCTGCTTCTGATAGCGGCCGCTGGCCTGATCCTGCTGGCTGGCGCGCAGCACGAGGGCTTGAGGCGGATCAAAACGGAGCAGAGCATTGTGCCGGCCGATCCCGTGGAGAACGCGAGTCCTCTGGTCGCGTTCACGACCGTTGCGCTGGGCGGATTCCGCGGCCTGGTTGCGGATGCGCTGTGGCTGCGCGCGACGCGCCTGCAGGACGAGGGCCGGTATTTTGAACTGGTGCAGCTTTCAAACTGGATTACGCAACTGGAGCCGGGGTTCGGGCCCGTGTGGGCATTTCACGCGTGGAATCTTGCGTACAATGTCAGCGTGAAATACTCGGAACCGGAGGACCGCTGGCGCTGGCTTCAGAGCGGCATCCAGCTTCTGCGCGACAAGGGGCTTGTTTACAGTCCTGCCAGCGCCGAGATCTATCGTGAACTGAGCTGGCTGTTCTTTCATAAAATGGGTGGTCTCAGCGATCAGGCGCACTGGTATTACAAGCGGCGCTGGGCCGATGAAATGGAATCGCTTCTGAGCGGGCCGCGTCCGGATTTTGAAGCCCTCGGGCAGAAGAAAGAGAAACTGGAAAAATACCGGCTGGATGCGGTTTCCATGAAGCAGGTTGATGAAATGTACGGTCCGCTCGACTGGAGATTGTCGCAGGCGCATGCGATCTACTGGGCGGCGAAAGGCCGCATATATGCGAAGGGATTCTACGAGGTCGCCCTTGACCGGATGATTTTTCAGGCCATGGCCGAGGCGTTTTTGAGAGGAAGACTCGTCCGTGACGATGAAAAGGGAATCTTCATCACCTCGCCGAATCTTGAGATTCTTCCGCGCGTGCTGGCGGCCTACGAGAAGGCGCTAACGGAGCATTCAGAGGAGGAGAACATTAAATCCGCCCATGAAGGTTTCCTGCGCGAAGCCATCATGATTGTGTACAGCCACAATCGCGTTGATCAGGCGCGGAAGCTGTTTGCGGACCTGAAGAAAAGATATCCGCAGCATGTTGATGCGGATACGCTGGAGGAGTTTGTTCCGGGCGGAATGTCGGATTATCTCGACCGGCGTGCTCCGAGGGAGGCGCTGCCGCTCATCGAGGGGGCTTTATACCAGAGCGCGCTGTGGACGGCGCTCGGTGAGGACGATTTAGCCGAGGGCAACCGCCAGATTGCCAAACTGTACTGGGATCATTTTATGGAGTCGGCCGTCTCTGAAGAGTGGGTCGAGCGCATGGCGCTTCCTCCGCTGAAGGAACTGGCAGAGAAAGCTGAAAAACAGGCGGCGGAGTTTCTGATGCGGCAGAAATAGCTCCGGCGGCGAAAAAATAGATTTTTCTGCTGGAAAAGACTGAGCATCGCGGATACGTTACGTGGCCTGAGTGCGATTCAAGGCGCGGTAGCCAAGTGGTAAGGCACGGGTCTGCAAAACCTGTATGCACCGGTTCAAATCCGGTCCGCGCCTCCAATTTTTGTTTGAGGAAACAGTACATGAAAATTCCGGACAATCTGTTTTATACCCGCACGCACGAATGGGCATCCATTGAGGACGGGATCGCAACCGTTGGCATCACGGAGTTTGCCCAGCAGCAGCTGTCGGATGTGACGTACATCGAGCTGCCGGCCGTGGGCGACATTTTTTCCGCGGAGGAGGAGGCCGCCGTGGTGGAGTCCGTGAAGGCCGCCTCGGATATCTATTCGCCCGTCACCGGCGAGGTGGTGGAAGTGAACGAGGATCTTCCGAACCGCCCGGAACTGGTGAACAAAGATCCCTACGGCGAAGGATGGCTTTTCAAAGTCCGGCTGACGGTTGCGGATGACCGCGATGGTCTGATCGGCGCGGCGGAATACCGCGAGCTGGTTCCGGATGCCGAATAGGCCCGGACCCATGACGGCCACCGCTATTTATTTTGACGAGCTTCAGCCGTACCGGCCAGTCGCAGAGATTCAACTCCGGCTGGTCCAGGCCCGACAGGCCGGAGCAATCCCCGACACCGTTCTTTTTCTGGAGCATCAGCCCGTTGTCACGATGGGCCGCCGCGGCCGCAATAATTTTTTGAAACTCCAAGCCGAAGAATATGCCCGCCGGGGCATTGAACTGGTGACCTCGCCGCGCGGCGGCGACGTGACCTGGCACGGGCCGGGACAGCTGGTGATGTATCCCGTTATCAAGCTGGGCGATTGCGAGGCCGATGCCCATGGCTATTTGCACAATCTTGAAGAGATAGCCATCCGGACCGCTGCGGATTTTGGCGTGAAGGCCTTCCGTCGCGAAGGTAAAAACGGAGCATGGACGGAGCAGGGAAAAATCGCGGCCATAGGATTCAAGGTCTCGCGCTGGGTGACCAGTCACGGCATGAGCTTCAACGTATGCCCTGATTTTTCAGGCTTCGACACGATTGTGCCCTGCGGCCTTGAAGGGGAGAAGGTGGCTGCGCTGCAAAGCATTCTTGGAGACCAGTGCCCTTCACTGGCGGAGGTGCGGGATTCCATGAAAAATCACTTTGAAAACATTTGCGCGCGCCCGCTGGATGTGTTTCCGGCAAACAAAGTTCCGCCGGCATTGGCGGGGCTTATGGATTCCTGACCAGCCGCGCGGCGTAGGCTCCGTCGGTTCCGCTTTCGGGCGGGAACAGCAGCCGGCTGTCTGCAAGTTTGAAATCCGTGTGTGCGTCCAGGAAGTCTTTCACCATGATTTCGTTTTCCTCCGGTTCCAGGCTGCAGGTGCTGTAGACCATGCGCCCGCCGGGCTTCACCAGTTCGGCCTGGTGATTCAGGATTGCGCGCTGGGTTTTTGTGAGTTCGCCGATCCGGTTTTCGGAGAAGCGCCATTTGGCGTCGGGCCGGCGGCGGATCACGCCGGTGTTGCTGCAGGGAACATCCAGCAGAATGCCGTCGAACGCGGCATCGCGCGGAGATGTTTTAGCATCGCCCGGCAAAACGGTAATGAAAGATTTATCTGTGCGGTCAATGTTCTGCTTCAGCCGTTCCATCCGCTCGGGGTAAATTTCCATTGCGGTGAGAGAGCCCTGCCGGCCCATGGCGCCGGCGATCATCATGGCCTTTCCTCCGGGCGCGGCGCATGCATCCAGGATGTTTTCACCGGGTTTGGGATCCAGCATGCGGACGGCGAGTGCCGTGGCGGGATCCTGAACGGTGAAGAGGCCGTCATTATAGCCAGGCAGGTCGCGCACGGCGCATCCCGCGGGAAGAATCAGAAAATGATCCGGATCATAAGGATGGGGCGTTGCCGGAATATTCTTTTTCAGAAGATCGCCCTGAAGTGTTTTCAGTGCGGATGCAACGTAGAGAATCGTCCGTGCCCGCCGGTTGTTCCATTTGCAGAGGCTGATGGTCTTTTCCGGTCCCCAGCGGTCAGACCAGCGGCTGAACAGGATTTCCGGACAGGAATAGCGGACGGTTGGTTTTTGTTTCACCACGCCCGACAGAAGCTCCTTGCGTCTGCGCAGGGCGCTTCGAAGCACGGCATTCACGAAGCGCGCGGCTTTCTCGGCGCCCGCCGACCGGGCGGCCTCCACGCATTCGTTGACCACGAAATACGGCTTGGCACTGTTCATGTAGAGCAGGCGGTAGAGCGATGTCAGCAGCAGGGCGCGCAGGCGGAGCGCCGGAGGTTTGGGGGCCAGCTCCCTGATCATCCAGTCAAGGCTGGCGCGCCAGCGGACAGCCCCGTAGACGATCTCCATGAGGAGCCCGTGCCGCTCCTGCACGGATTCCAGCAGGCGGTCGGGGAACAGGCCCTTCTCGAGCTGGGCCTCGATAATGGCGGCCGCCTGGATCTGAATATTGCCGGATGTGTTTTGCATGGGCAGAGCTTCCGCCAACGCGTCCGCGAAATCAAACGCAAAGTGCGGGCCCGGACTTCCCATCGCGCCGGCGGGCAAAACGCGATATAGGCAATATTGCCGTATTGAATAAAAATAATCTGCCGTGAAAAAAGAAGAAATAAAGAGCACTCTTCTCAAAATCATCTATTTATTACGGCACACAAATGCCATAACATTTGTGCAAACGTTAAATACCAAAGGACGGGGTGTGAAAAGATGAGCCCAAAGAAAAATGAAGACAGAAACGAAGACCGCAAGATGCTGACGGACATCTACGGAGAGAATGTGTTCAGCCTGAAGGTTATGCGCGACTATCTCTCGGACGCCGCTTTCAAGTCGCTGTCGGGCACGATCCGCAGCGGGGCGACGATTGATCCGGGCATCTCCGACGAGGTGGCCGACGCCATGAAGATCTGGGCGCTGGAGCGCGGCGCGACACACTACACGCACTGGTTCCAGCCGCTGACCGGAACCACGGCCGAGAAGCACGACTCGTTTATTCTTCCGGACGGCGAGGGCGGCGCCATTGCCAAGTTTTCGGGCGAGGAGCTGATTCAGGGAGAACCTGACGCGTCCAGCTTCCCGTCGGGCGGCCTTCGCGCAACCTTTGAGGCCCGCGGATACACGGCATGGGATCCCACGAGCCCTGCATTCATCAAGGAGGACGCCGAGAGCCGGACGCTCTGCATTCCGACCGTTTTCTGCGGCTATCACGGCGAGGCGCTGGACAAGAAAACTCCGCTTTTGCGGTCCATGAAGGCCCTGAACATGCAGGTCTGCCGGCTGGCGAAACTTTTCGGAGTCGAGTCGGATGGTTCCCGCGTGATCACCACGCTGGGTTCGGAGCAGGAGTATTTCCTGATCGACAAGGAGTTTTACGAGGCCCGACTGGATCTTCTGCAGTGCGGCCGGACCCTGTTTGGCCGCTCGCCCGCCAAGCATCAGCAGCTTGAGGACCATTATTTCGGTGCGATCAAGAGCCGGGTGGTGGCCTTCATGACCGATCTCGACCGCGAGCTCTGGCGGCTGGGTGTGCCCGCGCGCACGCGGCACAACGAGGTTTGTCCGGGCCAGTTTGAACTCGCGCCCATGTTCGAGGAGCTGAATCTGGCTGTGGACCATAACATGCTCACCATGGAAATCCTCCGCCGGGTGGCCGAAGAGCACGGGTTCGCCTGCCTGTTGCACGAGAAGCCGTTCGCAGGCGTGAACGGATCCGGCAAGCACAACAACTGGTCCCTTTGCGGGCCGGACGGCAAGAACTGGCTCAGCCCCGGAGACAATCCGCACGAGAACGCCAAGTTCCTGACGATGATTTGCGCGCTGATCAAGGCCGTGGACACGCATGCGGATCTCCTGCGCGCCTCTGTGGCGTCGCCCGGCAACGATCACCGCCTGGGCGCTAATGAAGCGCCTCCGGCGATCATCTCGATCTTCCTGGGCGATCAGCTCACCGACATCATTGATCAGATCGAGAAAGGCGGAGCGAACCGGTCGCGAAAGGGCGGCGTGATTGAACTGGGAGTGGATTCCATTCCGAATCTTCCGCGCGGCAACACCGACCGGAACCGGACGTCGCCGTTTGCCTTCACCGGCAACAAGTTTGAGTTCAGGGCCGTCGGCTCGGAGCAGAATCCATCGGCGGCCAATGTGGTGCTGAACACCATCGTGGCCGAGTCCCTTGATGAAATCTGCACCAAGCTTGAAAAGGCGACCGCCGGCGGCAGCGATTTTAATGCGGCGCTCCAGAGCATACTCTCTGACATTGTGAAGAAGCACAAGCGGGTGCTGTTCAACGGTGACGGGTACACAGAGGAGTGGGTGAAGGAAGCTGAAAAGCGGGGCCTTCCGAACCTGAAGAAGACGCCCGATGCGCTGGCGGCTTACACCACGGAAAAGGCGAAGGCGATCTTCAGCAAATACCATGTGCTGAGCGAGCGCGAACTGGCGTCCCGTTACGAAGTCTACATGGAGTCCTATCATCGCGTGGTGAAAATCGAAGCCCGCTGCGCGGTGACCATGGCGCGCACGATGATCGCCCCCGCGGCCATCCGCGCGCAGACCGCGCTCGCCGGGAACATCAAGTCGGTCAAGGAGGCCGTTGGCGGTTCCGTGGCGGGCATCCAGACCCTGCTTGAAGACATCTGCAAGCGGACGGAGATGCTGCTGGCGGCCGTCAAGGCGCTGGAGGCGAAGATCGCAGCGGACGACGTGCAGGGCATGATTGCCGCCACGCTGGCGCTCCGGGCCCCCGCCGACGAACTGGAGGGCCTGCTGCCGGACGACTGCTGGCCGCTGCCTTCCTACGCGGAAATGCTTTTCATGCTGTAGGCGGGAGCCCCCATGCAGACCTTTGATATGGAGAGGGACGAATCTCCTGCCCGACAGCGCCTGGCCCGCTTCCCCGCGAAGCAGGGCCTGTATGATCCGCTGAACGAGCGCGATGCCTGCGGTGTCGGTTTCCTGGTGAATATCGAGGGCGGGAAATCGCACCGCATCATCGAGCAGGGCATCACCGTGCTGAAGAATCTCCTTCACCGCGGCGCCACGGGGGCCGACCCGGAAACCGGGGACGGGGTGGGGCTGCTGTTCCAGCTTCCAGACGCGTTTTTCCGCAGGGCCTGCGCCGCACAGGGCATGGCTCTGCCGGCGGAGGGGCAATACGGAGCGGGCATGTTCTTCCTGCCGCGCGACCCCGAAGTCCGAGCGCGCTGCATGCGGGCCGCGGAGAAAGCGGTGACCGGAGAGGGACTGCGATTTCTCGGCTGGCGCGAGGTGCCCGTCAATCCCTCCGTGCTCGGACGCAAGGCGCTGGAGGAGATGCCGTTCATTTCGCAGTGTTTTGTTTCGGGGGCCTTCGGGGACGAACTGGAGCGGAAGCTCTATGTGTTGCGCAAGCAGTGCGAAAACCTCGCCCGCCCGCTGACCGGCGACTCCGGACTGTTTTATGTTCCCAGTTTCTCGTCACGCACGATCGTGTACAAAGGGCTGATGCTACCGAAGCAGATTGCGGCGTTCTATCCGGACCTGAACGACGAGGCGCTGGTGTCGGCGCTGGCGGTGGTCCATCAGCGCTACAGCACCAACACTTTTCCGTCGTGGGCGCTGGCTCAGCCGTTCCGCTATCTTGCGCACAACGGCGAAATCAACACGCTGCGAGGCAACCGCAACTGGATGGCCTCCCGTGAAAACAATTTGAGTTCGGATTTGCTGGGCGAAGACATCCGCAAAATCACGCCGGTGATCGAGCCGGGCGGAAGCGATTCCGCCGCGCTGGACAACGTGCTGGAACTTCTTTATCAGGCGGGCCGCCCGCTGGATCAGTCGGTGGCGATGATGATTCCGCAGGCGTGGGGTGCGAAATATCCGATCGGCCCCGATCTGCGCGGTTTTTATGAGTATCACTCCGGACTGATGGAGCCTTGGGACGGTCCGGCGTCGGTCGCTTTCACCGACGGGCGGTTCATCGGCGCCGTGCTGGACCGCAACGGGCTGCGGCCGGCGCGCTACACGCTCACGCGCGACGGATTCATGGTGTTTGCCTCCGAGGCGGGCGTGCTGGACATTGCGCCCGGCGACGTGAAGGAAAAGGGTTCGCTCCGGCCTGGCGAAATGATCATGGCCGATGTGCAGACCGGCCGCCTGATGAAAAACGTGGAAATCAAGCAGCGTCTTGCGCGACGCCAGCCCTACCGCCGCTGGGTGGACGAAAACCGCATCGACATTCACGGATTTTTCAGCGCGGTGAATCCCGTATCGGCAGACGAGCAGAAACTCAAATACCGCGAGAAACTTTTCGGCTACACGCGTGAAGATCTGAATGTCATTCTCGCGCCGATGGCCGCCGGAGGGCACGAACCGGTTGGCTCCATGGGTTCGGATCAGCCGCTGGCCGTGCTGTCTGAGAAGCCCCAGCTTCTTTACTGGTACTTCAAGCAGAGCTTCGCGCAGGTCACCAACCCGCCGATCGACCCGTACCGCGAGGAGCTGGTCATGTCGCTGATGACGTTTCTGGGCAACACGGACGACATTCTGCGTGAAAGCCCCCAGCATGCGCGGCTGGTCAAACTGCAGCACCCGATTTTGTCGAACGAGGATCTTCAGCGGATCCGTGAACTGCCTCACGAGGATTTTCGCAGCGCCACGCTGGCGATGGAGTTCCCGGCGCGCGGGAGAGGTCGTGATCTGGAGGACGCCCTGGAGTCGCTTTGCCGCCAGGCCGAGACGGCCGTGAGGAGCGGCTCGCGCATCATCATTCTCAGCGATCGCAGTATTTCGGAAAATCACATGCCGGTTCCGGCGCTGCTGGCAACGGCGGCGGTCAACCGGCACCTGATCGGCAAGGGGCTGCGCACGCGCACCGGCCTGCTGGTGGAAACGGGCGAGGCGCGCGAGGTCATGCACCTGGCGCTGCTGCTGGGATACGGCGCGTCCGCTGTCAATTTGTATCTGGCCTGTGAGATTATTGCCGACCTCGCGGTGAAGAAGCAGCTTCCGGTGAACCTGCCGGTCGCGCGCGCCATGAAGAACTATTTTGTGGCGCTGCAGAAGGGTCTGCTGAAGATCATGTCCAAGATGGGCATTTCGACGCTTCGCAGCTACCGCAACGCGCAGGTCTTTGAAGCCGTGGGGCTGAACAGCGACGTGATCCGCCGCTATTTTGAGGGCACGCCCTCGCGCGTGGAGGGCATCGGACTGGACGGCATTGCGCGGGAGGCGCGCGCGCGCTGCGAGGCGGCGCAGAAGAAGCCTGCGGCCGGAGACCTTCTGGCAAGCGGGGGGCAGTACAGTTTTCGCAAGGACGGGGAGCGACATCTCTGGACGCCGGAAACCATCACACTCCTTCAGCAGTCGGCCCGCGAGAACAATCCGGAAAAATACCGTCGCTATGCGGAGCTCATCAACGACCAGTCGCAGCGCCAGAGCACACTTCGCGGTCTGCTCAGGTTCCGGCCGGTTGAACCGGTTCCGCTGGATGAAGTCGAGCCCGTCGAAGAGATCATGAAGCGCTTTGTCACTGGGGCAATGTCGTTTGGATCCATCAGCCGAGAGGCGCACGAGACGCTGGCCATCGCGATGAACCGGATTGGCGGCAAAAGCAACAGCGGCGAGGGTGGAGAGGACGAGGCCCGCTATCGGCCGCTGCCCAACGGCGATTCGCGCTGCAGCGCCATCAAGCAGATCGCCAGCGGGCGCTTCGGAGTGACGGCGGAATACCTGGTGAATGCGCGCGAACTTCAGATCAAGATTGCGCAGGGCGCCAAGCCGGGCGAGGGCGGCCAGCTTCCCGGCCACAAGGTCAATGCCGAGATTGCGCGCGTGCGCCATTCAACGCCGGGTGTGACGCTGATTTCCCCGCCGCCGCACCACGACATTTATTCCATCGAGGACATCGCCCAGTTGATTTACGATCTGCACTGCGCCAACCGCGAAGCCCGGGTTTCCGTCAAGCTCGTCTCGGAGACCGGTGTCGGAACGGTGGCCGCCGGCGTGGCCAAGGCCAAGGCCGACATGATCCTGATCAGCGGCTATGACGGCGGCACGGGGGCTTCGCCGCTTTCGTCCATCAAGCACGCCGGCATGAGCTGGGAGCTCGGGCTCAGCGAGGCGCAGCAGACGCTCGTTCTGAACAACCTGCGCAGCCGCGTGCGGCTGCAGGTGGACGGCCAGCTCAAGACGGGCCGGGATGTGGTGATCGGCGCGCTGCTGGGGGCGGAGGAGTTCGGTTTTGCGACGGCGCCGCTGGTGGTTTGCGGATGCCTGATGATGCGCGACTGCCATCTGAACACCTGCCCGGTTGGTGTGGCCACGCAGGACCCGCGCCTGCGGAAATGCTTCCGCGGCAAACCGGAGCACGTGGTCAATTTCATGCGCCTCATCGCCGGCGAAGTGCGTGAACACATGGCGCAGCTGGGCGTGCGGAAAATGGATGACCTGGTTGGACGGACCGACCTGCTGGAAATGAACCCGGCCGTTGAATTCTGGAAAGCGAAGGGCGTTGATCTTTCACGCATTCTTTACCGGGTGCCGGCCAAAGCGGACGGGGTGCGCTGCACGCAGAAACAGGAGCACGGCGTGGAGGATGCGCTGGATCTGCAGATCCTGGACAAGGTCCGTCCCTCCATCGAGACCGGCGCGAAAGTTGAATTAAGCATGCCTATCCGTAACTGCCAGCGGACGGCGGGGGCCATGATTTCGTCGGAGATCGCAAGACGCTGCGGCCACAAGGGACTTGAGGATGACACGATCACGCTGCGCTTCACGGGATCAGCCGGCCAGAGCTTTGGCGCGTTTGCCTCCCGGGGCATGACCATGATCCTGGAGGGCGAGGCGAACGACTATGCCGGCAAGGGGCTGTCCGGCGCGAAAATCATCATTCGGCCGCCGGCCGGGTCGGCCTTCGCCCCATCGGAGAGCATCATTGCGGGCAACGTGCTTTTGTACGGTGCGACCGCCGGCGAAATGTACCTGAACGGCCGCGCCGGCGAGCGGTTCTGCATCCGCAACAGCGGGGCGCATGCGGTGGTCGAGGGCGTTGGCGACCACGGCTGCGAATACATGACCGGCGGTCGGGTGGTGATCCTGGGGCCGGTGGGCGTGAATTTCGGCGCGGGCATGAGCGGCGGCATCGCCTATGTGTATGACGGGCTCGGAACCTTTGACGAGAACTGCAACCTCGACATGATTGATCTGGAATCGGTCTCCACGGAAGACGATGAATGCGAGCTTCGCGGAATGATTGAAAAGCATTTGCATTACACCGGAAGTCCGCGCGCGGCGGAGATTCTCGCGAACTGGGAGCTGTCACGCGCCCTCTTTGTGAAGGTGTTCCCGATGGAGTACAAGAAGGCGCTGGGCCGGCTCAGCCGCGAGGATGAACAGACTGAACGCGCGGAGGTGGTCAATGACTAAGCCTCTTGGATTTCTGGACAGGCGCAGAGACCCGGGCTACCGGCCTGCCGGAGTTCGTCTTCAGGACTTCGAGCCGGTGGAGCAGACCCTGACGCCGGAGCAGATGCGCGAGCAGGCCGGCAGATGCATGGAGTGCGGAACGCCCTTCTGCCACGGGCACGGGTGCCCTCTGGCCAATGTGATCCCCGAATGCAATGAGCTGGTCTATCAGGGCCGCTGGGCCGACGCGCTGGAGCTGCTGCTGACGACCAATCCTTTTCCTGAATTCACCGGCCGCATTTGTCCGGCGCCGTGCGAGAGTTCCTGCATCGCCGGGCTTCACGGGGAGCCCGTCACCATCCGCGAGATGGAGCGGGCCGTGATGGATTACGGTTATGAAAACGGGCTGCTGGGCAGGCCTCCCCGCGCGCGCCGGGATCAGCGCGTTGCGGTGATCGGATCGGGTCCGGCTGGGCTGGCCGTGGCGGAAATGCTGAACCGCGAAGGCTATCGGGTCACTGTTTACGATGAGGCCGAAAAGCCCGGCGGCATTTTGCGCTACGGGATTCCAAGTTTCAAACTCGACAAGGCGCTGGTGGACCGGCGCATCGGGCTGATGAAGCAGGGTGGTGTTGTTTTTGAATGCGGAGTCCGCGCCGGGGAGGATGTTTCCATCCGGTTCCTGCAGGACCGTTTCGACGCCGTCTGCCTGTGCTTCGGCGCGCGCAGTCCGCGCGACATGAATATTCCAGGCCGCGAACTTTCGGGCATTCATTTTGCGATGGAGTTTCTGGTGCAGCAGAACTTGCGGGAAGACGGCCATGTGTTCACGCCCGAACAGGAAATTTCCGCCCGGGGTAAGAACGTTGTGGTGATTGGCGGCGGCGACACCGGTTCCGACTGCCTTGGAACTTCGCTGCGCCAGGGCGCAAAAAGCGTGCTGCAGATCGAAATCATGCCGAAGCCGCCTGCGCAGCGGGCGGAGGACAATCCGTGGCCCGAGTGGCCGCGCGTGCTGCGCGAGTCCAGCAGCCACAAGGAGGGCGGAGCGCGCCGCTGGAGCGTGAACACGAAGGAGTTTACCGGAAAAGCCGGCCGCGTGACCGGCATGCGATGCGTTGAGGTTGCGTGGGCCGGCGGAAAATTCTCCGAAAAGCAAGGCGCGGAATTCGAAGTTCCCGCCGACCTTGTTCTGCTGGCGCTCGGGTTCGCCGGCCCGGCGAAAAACACTTTTGTCGAGGCCCTTGGGCTTGAGAAAGATGCGCGCGGAAACATCAAAACAGACAGCAACCGTCAAACCAGCGTGCCGGGCATTTATGCTGCGGGCGATGTGGTCAGCGGACAGTCGCTGGTGGTGCGCGCGATCGCCGACGGCATGGAAGCGGCCCGCGGAATCATGCGGAACCTTGAACGGCCCGCCTGATGTACTGAAAAATCCTGACCCCTGAAAAGGAAGAAGCCGTCCGGTATTCGGGGGAGGGGGGCACCGGACGGCTCCAGCCACCGCGTTTCCGCAGCAGCACTTTTTATATATTTATTACGGCGATATTTAATTTGCTCATCGCCGTATGTAAAGAAAAATCAGACAAATTCTGTCGGATATTTATTGCGCCGCCCCTGCGGGCTGTTCCGCCGGTTGTGCGGCGGGTGCGGCCGCTGGCGTTTCTGCAGGGGCCGCGGCCGGCGCCGGTTCCGTCGAAGGCGCTTCCGCTACCACCATGCCGTCTCCGCCAACCGGCCAGTCCGGGCCCCACTTATGAGCCGTGCTCCAGTATCCGTCAGCGGTTTTATCTTTTTCTGTCTCCGGGTGATAGGCCATCTGCATCTGAGAGGAATCGCGCCCGAAGCGCTCAATCATTTTCAGCACGGCGTTGTTCATGACGCGCCCGTAGGTGCTGCTCATGCGGATGATGCTCGACTCCCGCTCAAACGTGCTGGCCTTTGAATTCTGCACAAGCTCATACGCCCACCAGCACTGCACCCGCGGTTCCGCGCTCCACCGGTCGGTATCCTTGACACCGCCCCACTTCACCTCCAGAGCAAGCTCGGCCGCGGTTTTTAAATCCTGAAGAATGGAGAATGCATAGCGCGCGGACCGGGTGGAGGGCGAGAGAAAGAGCACGTCTGTTTTTCCATCCTTAAATCCAAGATAGCCCTTCATGATCACGGCCTGGATGTGCTTCTTCAGCTGCGGGGGAACGATGTGCTGCGGGTCGGGGAATACCAGCGTGAAATAGATGGGTTCATCAAGGGTTTCAACCAGCGGCATGATGTCCCCGCGAAACACTGCCTCGACCAGCTCCTGATGGGGCGTGAGGGTTTCATCCTGCCCGAAGAGCACCATGTCGCGGCCGAGGCTGCCGAGCGCGATGTTGCCGACGTCCCAAAGGTGGGAGTCTATCATTTTCTTCATGTAGCCGTCACGGTGGAAGCCGATTTTCCTCTCGCCCGTCGGGAAGCCGCCAAGCACATGAACCACCACATCCTTGGACTGGCCGTCGGCGCCTTTGCGGTGAGTGACCATCATGGCGGAGACTTCGCCCAGATTCAGAACGGGGGACTCCTCAAGGCCCCTGGCCACCACGGTCTGAAGCTGCTGAAAAAGTCCGGGATCTTCGCCGAAGACACTCCTGAGATATTCGGAGTCAAATGCCGCCGCCGCAGGCACCTCGCCGATGGTTTCTTCACCCTCGGCCAGATAGCGGAGCTGCGTGCGCATGTCCTTTGCGATGTTCCACACCCGGTGGGCGCGGAACGCCAGCGTGCCGGCGGCGCCGGCCAGCAGTCCCGCCGTCAGAACAGCTCCCCAGAAAAAATTTCTTCTAATGCTCATCGCAACCCCGCAATACCGGTTCAGGGACATAAAATCCCACCTGCCGGAACATACCCCAACGGGGGGTTCTCGGCAACACGAAATCTGATTATTTGGCCCGCTGGGAGGTCAGCCGCCGCTGCTGGCGGATGCTGGAGCCAACGATGATGAATCCGGCGACCGCAATGACGACCAGCACCCAGACAGCTCCGAGCCGGTCTTCTTCAGCGGGTTCACGCCCGATGCTCCGGTCCAGATGGATGGAGGCCGAAGAAATGCGTTTCGGGGGCGGGGGAATCTCCGGCTTGCCCGCATCCACCCATGCGGTGTACCAGACGCTGGAGAGATCTGTGGCCGCCTGGCTGATCCTCCGCAGAAAGATATCCTGCGATTTTTCCCAGAGCTGGAAGAAATAGTACTGGGACTCCACGTTGTTGCGGCTGGCCCAGCGGGCCTCCTTGTCGGCCTGGAAGATGTTCGCGCACAGCGGCCATCCGTCCATGATCCAGACGTTGATGCTGCCCCACAGATTGGTCAGGTAGACCGACGGTTCCGCATTGATTTCGGCGGCGGCGGATCCAATCCGCCGGGGCATCTCGACCTCCCAGCGCGTGTGGATGCCGGCGTTTCCGGTCTGGTAGCCGTCATAGTTCACGGTGCAGTGCAGAGGCTGGTGCGTGTCGCCCACATAATGGCCAAGGGCCGCCGCGATGCGAGCCGCCTGGTACCAGTCCTTTTCGCGCATGGCTTCCGTCAGGCGCGCGAAAGTGTCCATCATGACCCACGGCGCGTCACCCTCGCGCTTGGACCCGCTGGCCGAAGTGGCGGGAATGGTCGAAAGGTCGCGGGGGATTTCAAAGGGAGGCGTTCCGTAGTGCTCCAGGTCTATGAAGTGACGGACCGGTTCGGCGGGGTCGTCGTTCTTCCAGAAGTCCGGGTCGGCGCCGTGCTCGGCGAGGAGCGGGCCGTAAGCCCGCCAGCCGGCCATTTCATCAGGAACATTCTGCGCGGCGGCCTCGTTGATGACCGCGTGAATCGCGCCGCCCCAGCCCTGTGCGGCGCCGGCGGATGCAAGAAGCAGGACAGCAATTAAAGATCGATGTTTCAGCATAAACATGGTTACCATCAATTCTGAATAATTCAAGACGGGCCAGTATGGCAGGGAGAGTACACGGTATGAAGCATTATTTCATATATATTACCTGCGGCAGCGCGGAGGAAGCCTCCCGCATAGCCGCCGCCCTGGTTGAAGAACGCCTGGCGGCCTGCGCGAACATCATTCCCGGCATGCGTTCCGTGTACCGCTGGAAAGGGATAATCGAGCAGGCGGACGAAACCGTGCTGATCGCCAAGACCACGGAGCATCTGACGGCTAAGCTTGCGGCACGCGTGAAGGAGCTGCACGCCTATGAGTGCCCGTGCATCGTGGAACTGCCCGTCACGGGCGGAAATCCCGATTTCCTCCGCTGGATCGAAGATTCGGTGAAGAGTTCCTGATCAGGCCTCGCGTACCGGCCGCCCGGCGGTGTAGAGGTCTATGTTCTTTTGGATTTCCCGGGCCAGATCCTCATTGCCGTCCTTGGCGGCCTGCTTCAATGCGGCCTGGGCGTAGCCAATCGCGTTTTTGAAATCGCCCGTCTCGGCATAAGCCGCTGCCAGCGTTTGCACGACAGCCTGGTCGCGGCCCTTGGATATCTTGACGGCCTGCTTGGCGATCTTGACGGCCTGCTCGCCGTCGCGGATGTGATTGTCCACGCAGGTGGAAAGCACCCACGCGATGGTGTTGAGCGCGGCGACATCGTTCGGGTCGCTTTGCAGGCGAGCCTGCGCCTCTTCCAGAAGGTCCTCGTGCTTGACGCCCTCGCTGTCCGTTCCCTGCAAATCCAGCGTAAAACCAGCTTCGTTGATTTTCTTGAGGACTTCGCCCTTGTCTATGGCCTTGAGATAGGCCTCCTTGGGCGTGATGACGCCGTCGCGGATCAGGCGAATGAGCTCGTCGTTGAACACCTGCATGCCGTCGCTCTTTCCCGTCTGCATGGCGGACGCGATGTGGTGCGTTTTGCCCTCGCGGATGTTCGAAGAAACCGCGGTGTTCACCTTCAGCACTTCCATTACCGCCACGCGGCCGCCCTGCCGGCGCTTGCAGAGGGTCTGCGCGACGACGCCCTTCAGCGAGTCGGCCAGCATCGTGCGGATCTGGTTCTGCCGATCGGGGGGAAACTTGTCAATGATGCGGTCCACGGTGCTCGCGGCGGTTGTGGTGTGCAGCGTGCCGAAGACCAGGTGGCCCGTCTCGGCCGTCTCAATGGCGATTTCTATGGTCTCGAGGTCGCGCATTTCCCCGACGAGCACCACGTCCGGATCTTCGCGAAGCGCCGCGCGCAGGGCGTTCGAGAAGCTGCGGGTGTGCTTGTGCACCTCGCGCTGGTTGATCAGGCACTTCTTGGTGGGGTGCACAAACTCGATCGGATCCTCGATCGTGATGATGTGCTCGCGGCGCTCGCTGTTGATCATGTCAATCATGGCGGCCAGCGTGGTGGATTTGCCGCTGCCGGTCGGGCCGGTGACGACCACGAGCCCCTTCGAGAGATAGCAGAAATCCCGGACCGACTGCGGGAGGCCCAGTTTGTCGGCGCTGGGCACCACTGAGGGAATGATGCGCATCACCCCGCCCGGCCCGTTGTGGTCCATGAAGATGTTCACGCGGAAGCGCCCGACGCCTTCGAGTTCGTAGGCGAAGTCGGTGTCCCATTTTTCAGAAAACACCTTCATGTTGTCTTCCGGCACGAGGGGAAAAAGGTAATCCTTCGTGGCCTGGGGCGTGAGCACGGGGTGGTCCGCCACCGGCTCCATGGATCCGTGCACGCGCAGATAGGGCCTGAGCGATGTGGTCAGATGAAGGTCGCTCGCCTCTTTTGCGACCATGAGCTGCAGAAGCTTGTCTATGCTGTTGGCCATAAAAAATCTCCGGTGTTTGCTATTTGACCATCCGGCTGCGGAGGATCTGAAGCTCGTTTTCGACGCGCGCCAGCTCATCCGTCGTTTCCTTCAGCCGCCGGGAAAGAACCTGCGCGCAAATGTGGTGGATCACCGCGAAGCAGGCCTGCTGCTGCTGTTCGTCCAGCATCTGCAGGCGCTGGGTGTGAACGCCGAGGCAGTAGCAGGGCGTGACCGCCCTGACG
>ENA-UPTA01000989-UPTA01000989.1-activated-sludge-metagenome-genome-assembly--contig:-NODE-989-length-32440-cov-19.546148_pt1 | contig 32440 bp, 28 predicted proteins | sample MGYA00238184_ERZ773361 | MGnify/ENA primary metagenome ERZ773361 (study PRJEB29100, sample SAMN05720205) | activated sludge metagenome | isolation source: anaerobic digester from wastewater... | reverse complement strand
CAAGTTCACGGACCACGAGCTGGACACGGAGACAGGGCTCTACAACTTCAATGCCAGCCTCTACGACCCGGCCGTCGGCCGGTTCATCAGCCCCGACCCCGCGCTGCCGGACCTCGCCAACTCGAAAAACCCCTGGAACTACGATCCACAGATGCTGAACCGCTACGCATACTGCCGGAACAATCCGCTGATCTATGTCGATCCCAATGGTTGCGAGGCCATTGACGCAGACAATGATGGTAGATCTGATCACGACTCATTCTTTGAAGACGATGATACATTCTACACGGAGTTCACAACAGAGGATGGAAGAAGAGGGTTACATGGCAACGGTCATGCACTGATGAACACGTACCGGGAGGGAGATCAAATCTATGGCTATTTCGATTATAGTGGTGACTTCTTCGGATATAACGATAATAGTATGAGGTATAAAAAAATAAGTATAACATATGGAATGATAATTGGGCCTCAATATGTAATGCCAGCAATGAAAGTAATCGGTTTCGGCATTTTGGGTTATGGTGCATACAAGCTTGCGGATATTCTCTCATGCGTAGGTGACATCATCGACGACAATAATGAAAAAGGTGCGATAATGGACGATTCTTTTTTGAAAAATGACTTTAAGACGATGGAAGAGATGAATAATGCAATTAACGACAATATCAGGCAAGGAATGTCTCATCTTGGGAATTTTGCAATAGAAGCAGAAAAGCTTAATATGAGATTGATGCTGAAATCAATGAGAAGTGGCACTCGCACAAGGAAGTAGTACGAAAAAAGAGAATAGAAAAATGAAAGCGGCGAGAAAAGATATTATACATACATGTATTTTGGTTATTGTTGGCATATTTGTAGCAATAGCAACTGCCCGCATTGAAGATATATATACATACATATGGCACATGAAGAATCCTGATGCTGTCCGTTGGTATGAATATTCAATAAAAATACCCCATGATCTTGTCGCAAAAAGTATTGGTGACCGGAATAACGAAAAGTTGATAATATACAGTATGAAAATACCGAAAGAAATATATATTCGATTCTCAAAAATAGGTCGACTTTCAGGTCAAGGAATTAATACAGAAAAGCGTAATATTGATCCGGGCATCAGGATGATCGAAAAAAAAGATTCAGTAACTATGGGAGAAGAGAGCATAACGATAAAATCAGTTGAAAAAGATAATCCAGGGAAATATTACGAACAGGTCTACTTGAGATCACGTGATACTATGATTTTGTTCATCGGAAAAAACGAAAGGTGCTATGTTATGAGTGAGATCATCAATAATATGAAACGAATACAATATAGAACCATCTGATAGAAAATTAAGTACTACCCTACTACAGAATGTATTTAAAGATATCGGGATATTCTGCATTGATATTAGCCCTGCTGTTCATTGTCGCAATTCTAATCGACGCCTTGCATGGAGAAATCGAGTCTATTAAGGTTAATCCGGTTGCATGTTTTATGGCGGCGAGTCTGATCTATAGTTCAAGGGATTGGTTCAAGCCTGCTACATATGATTCGCAACGGTACCATTCTTCAATGCGCAATGGAATTGCCTGTTTGCTATAGACATCAACTGCCGGGGGAGAGTCTTTTACTGAGAAAACCGTTCTGTCGGCTTGAATCTGTACCGGATTCGGTATAGGAGATGATTGACGCACTGCATTTCGCTGGGGTGGACTTTATGATGCGGCATTTCATCACATTATCTGTCAGTGTCGCATTGCCGGCATCGGCTCAATGCCCCGGTTGCACAAACATAAAAAGACGGTGATCGAATGAGTAATGGAATTATCATAATCGTCGTGGGCGTTTTAATGCTTATCGGACTGTTTCTGAATGTTCAGTTCCACAAGAAGATCAAAGCGGACCATCCCGATTTATGGCGGGAGCTGGGAAGTCCGACCATTTTTCGCAACAGTTCGAGGAAGACCCGAAGCGCGATATATCGATATATCATGGGGAAAAAATACAGGGATACGAATGATCCCGAACTGATCAGATTATGCGATGGGATACGGTATCTTTATTACACCTTATACATTCTCTTCGGCGTTCTGATTATAGCTATTTTTTTGAAACGGTAGACCCGCCCATGCACTGCGCGGCGGCCGGTTCCTTCCGTGAGGCCGAATGAACGACTTCTGTTGTCCCGGAATTGAAATGAAGGCTTTGCGCAGAGGGAAATCGACGGAAAATACGGTTTCCCGCGATTCCGCGCCGTCGTTTCTCAGATGACCTGACGGACGGGAATCCCCTCCACGGCGAGGTACCGTTTGATGTCCCCCACGGTGTACCAGCCGAAGTGAACCATGGAGGCGATCAGGGCGGCGTCGGCCCGGGCCTTCCGGAAGACGTCCCGGAGGTGCTCCGGCTTTCCCGCGCCGCCCGAGGCGATGACGGGAATGGCGACATTCCCGGAGATGAGGCTGGTCAGTTCGAGTTCGTATCCCTCCACCGTCCCGTCGGCGTCGATGGAGTTGAGGCAGATTTCGCCGGCGCCGAGGTCCTCCGCCCGTTTCGCCCACTCGAGGGCGTCCAGGTTCATCGGCGTCCGTCCCCCGTTGATCCAGATCTCATATCCCGAGGGAATCGCCGCCCGCTTTTCCGTTTTCTGCGCATCCATCCCGAGAACGACGCACTGACTCCCGAAATGCCGGGCGCCCTCGGCGATGATGTTCGGGTTCAGAACGGCGGCGCTGTTGACGCTGATTTTCTCCGCCCCCGCGTCAAGCACGCGGTACATGTCCTCGACGGACCGTATCCCTCCCCCCACGGAAAAGGGGATGAAAATGTTCTCCGCCACGTTCCGGACCACGTCGAACAGGATGTCCCTCGCATCCGACGACGCCGTGATGTCGTAGAAAACGAGTTCGTCAACGCCCTGTTCGTAATATTCCCTGGCCATTTCCACGGGATCCCCGACGTCCTCGTTGCCGCCGAAACGGACTCCCTTGGTCGTCCTTCCGGCCCGGACGTCGAGACATATGATGATCCGCCTGCTCAGCATGGGGAAACCCTCCCGTCCCAGTCGCAGAAATTCTTCAGAAGAAGAAGCCCCTGGGAACCGCTCTTTTCCGGGTGGAACTGGGTGGCCACCACGTTGCCCCTGCCGATGACGCAGGGAAAGGAGATGCCGTAATCGGTCCGGGCGATGACGTCCTCCCCGCGGGAGGGCGAGGGATAGTAGGAATGGACGAAATAAAACTGGGCTTTCGGGTCGATCCCTTCGAGGACCGGATGGCGGCGCTCCGGAACGATATCGTTCCAACCCATGTGGGGGATTTTCCCGACGCCGTCGGGGAACCGCAAGGCCTTCCCCTCCAGGATCCCGAGACAGGGGGCCTCGTTTTCCTCGCTTTCCGAAAGAAGGACCTGCGCACCCAGGCAGATGCCCAGAAAAGGCACGTTCCGGCGGACCACCTCCCGGATGACGCCGTCCAGGCCGCTTGCGCGGATGACCTCCATGGCCCTCCCCGCCGCACCCACGCCGGGGAAAATGACCCGGGGCGCTTTCAGGATGTCCTCCCGGTTTTTCGTGATCCTGCAATCCATTCCAAGATGGCGCAACGCCCTCTCGACGGAACGGAGGTTTCCCGCCTCGTAGTCCAGGATGGCGATCATGACGACTCCCCCTTTGCCCCAAGGGAGGCCCGGATCGCTCCGACGATGCCGTCCAGTCCTTCGCCGAGGAGGAATGCCGTGGAAAATCCTTCCAGGTACGAATCTTCCCAGGGGATGTTGTATTCCCGCGTCAGTTCCCGGATCTTCCCGTATTTGTCACCCAGGACGTCTCTCTTCTCCGGCGGGGTCATGTCGTCGCGGAAATCGACCTGCACCAGGAGAAGGTGGCCGATGAGACCCCGTTCGCCCAGCAGCGGCATGATGACGATGGAAGCCTTGTCGGTCTTGCCGAAACCCGCATAGAGATCGCCGGTGTTCGCGATGATCCGCTTGGTCCCCATGAGGGTCCCCGGCGTTTCCACCCGCGACTTCATGGAGAGGGATATCCCCCCCCGTCCCGCGATGGAAATGGTTGTCCCCTCCCCCGGCTTCCCGGACAGGTCGAGGCTGTGGAGCTGGTACAGGGTGTATCCCCGGACTTCGCGGACGGCCTTCTGGATTCTCCGGGCGGCGATACCGTTCCTGCTGCTGAGACTCTCCACGTTGAAGCCCAGTTCCTTCATCAGGTCGAAGAGGATCCCCCGCGGCACGGCGATCTTCCGGCTCGTCCCCACGGTCACCGTCTTCGCCTGGTGGCGGATGGCGTCCACCGGCCGCGCCAGTTCGTCGATGGCCTTTCCGATGTAGATGTCCATCATGTCCAGGGGCGACGGGGAAACCCTTTTGTTCCGGAACTCGCTCCAGAAATCCTCGAGGGGAAGCTTCCCCGACCCGTACTTGAAGAGGAGGCTGAGGTTCGTCACCGTCTCCACGTTCAGGCAGGAGAAAAAACCGCTGTCGACGAGACGGTAGAATTCCCTCCCCCAGGTCTCGACAAGCGCCTTCATGTCGGGGTCGGCGATCTTTTCGTAAACCGAGCAGTTCCTGGCATCCAGGTCGAGGGACTTTTCCGAGAGCCGTTTCCGGAAATCGTGGAAGAAGGAAGAGCCTTCGTGGATGCTGCAGGCGGCGTAATAGCCCCACAGGTGCCCCGCCAGGGTGTTGAGGATCACCGACGCGGGAAACGCAGCCGGGGGAACGGAAATCACGCTGTCCGAGACGGCGCGGAACCCGTCCTCGTCCCCGTCGGCGATGACGATGACCGAGGCGGCGTGGGCCTTGAATATGGCCACGTCCTTCACGATGTCCTCCACCACGTTGGGGGGGCTGCCGGCGGCGCAGACCAGGATCAGGGGCTCCGCCGAAAGGTCGATGTGCTTCTTGTCCTCGATGACGTCCGACGAGATGGTCCGGTAGCACAGTTCGCTCAGCTTGATCCGGATCTCGTCCGAGGCCGCCTTGTTCGGGCCGCTTCCGACGACGGCCCAGTAGCGCTTCCGCTTCACCACGTCCCAGGCGGAAAGGCGGATCTCATCCCTGATCGAGATGACCCGGTCCATGAGCCCCGGGATGTCCTCCAGGCGGGTCACCTCCGCGAGAAGCTCTCCGTCGGTGATGGTCCCGAAACGCCGTGCGAAGTAAAGAGCGAGGAGGTATCCCGCCACGACCTGGGAATAAAAGGCCTTGGTGGACGCCACGGCCATCTCGATGTCACGGCCGTCGCTCGTGTAGAAAACCCCTTCCGCCATGTGGGTGATGTCCGACTGGCGCCGGTTCACGACGGCGATCAGGTGGGCCCCCTTGGCCCGGGCCATGGCCACGGCCCGGTTCGTGTCCGTCGTCGTTCCGGACTGGGTGACGGCGATGACCAGGGTGTCCTCGAGGGATTCCGAAAGGAGAAAACCGCTCAGATCCGTTGCCCGCCGCGCCTCTACGCGCAGCGGCAGCCCTTTCAGGTAGATGGAGAAGGCGTCCGCGATGGCCATGCCGGCGACCGCGGCGGTACCCTGACCGATGATGAAGATCTTTTTGATCTGCTTTTCGTCCAGGGCCTCCAGGAGACGCGGGGGAAGAACGTCCCCGCCCAGGTTGAAGACCACCCGGCCGGCCCCGGGTCCGCCCTCGATGCGGTACCGCCCCCGGAGGGTCTTCCGGATCGAGAGGGGCGCCTCCAGGATCTCCTTCAGGAGATAATGGGGATAATCCTTCCGGTCGATGTCCCGCGTGGTGATCTCCGCCTGTCCGATGTTCGCTTCCGAAATCCGGAGGGGATGCCCGTCGTAACCGAAAGCCTCGATTCCCTGGAGCCCCCCGCCGGCCCTGCGAAGGATGAAGATCTGGCCCCGGGTCGAAGGATCGCCGGGAACCCGTTCCCGTTCCCCGTCCATCTTGACGAAACGGGGCGTGGCCTCCACCAGCCCGTACACTTCCGAGGCATAGAGGTATTTGTCCCCGCAGATCCCGACATAAAGAGACTGGCCGCTTCCCTTCAGGGCCAGGTACACCGTGCCCGGGTCCAGGTTGCTCTGGAGGGCGATGGCGTGCGACCCCTCGAAATCGTTCACTGCAAGCCGGAAGGCTTCCTTCAGGGACTGTCCCTCGTCGAGGTATTTCTCCACCTGCAGGGGAATGATCTTCGTGTCCGTCGTGACCCGGGATGAAATCGTCTCCTTCCCCCGGTTTTCGAAGGCCTCCCGGAGTTCCCGGTAGTTGTCGATATCTCCGTTCAGGGCAACGTCGATGGTCCAGTTGCCCATGCCGTACCGGAGGAATTCCCGGGCAGGCAGGCACACCGGTCCGTGTGGGCCGTTTCGCGTGTCGGGCCCCACGGTGTAATTGTTCACGGGATGGCAGTTGTCCTCCGTGATGGATCCCACCGATGCCCAGCGCGTGTGGAGCAGGAAGGCCTCCGTTTCCATGGGCTCCGCAAGAAAGAGCCGGAAAATCCGGTCCGACCGGATCCGTTCTTTCAGGTAGGCCCCGTTCTCTCCCAGTTTTCCCGTTATGGAAGCCTTCTTGTACGTGAAAGACAGAAAGGGGTTGGGACTCTCCGGCGTTCCGTCGGAAAGGTGGATGGACCCGTCCAGGGTGTCTCCCGGCTCCATGCGTTTCAGGAACTCCTCATGGAGACCCTCCTTTTTCAGGAGATCGAGGATCCGGGGCAGGATGGTCCGGTCCCCCAGGGAAAAGGCGGCCTGAATCCCCGCCGAATCCCGCCCCCGCACCTCCAGGCGGTCGAGGGCATTGAGAAGAAGGAGGATTTTCCGGATCTTCCGGAAACTTTCCCCGGAGAGGGGAAACTCGTTCCCCCCGTTGAATTCACGGACGCCGTCCAGCGTGGAAAGGACGTCCCGGTGGAGGGCCCAGACGGCATCCTTCAGCCGGATCAGGTGGCTCATGATCCGCTCCAGGTCTGCCGTGGAGAACCGCCCCGCCTGGATGTCGATCCACTGTTCCTCCGCGGTCAGCAGACCTTCCAGGAAGGCGGCCCGGGATCGAAGGGTCTCCTCGATTTCGGGGTGAAAGAAAATCTCCGCCAGGGCTTCGTCCGCCTTGAGGGCGAGGACGGTCTCCTCCACGGATTTCAACGCCTCCGCGCCGCCGAGATGGCGCTTTGCGTCAAAGGGAATTCCGGAATCCGTGGAAGGACCGGGACCGCTCATGGCGGCAACCGCCCGGGAAAGACGATCCAGGACCGCCGCCGTCCCGGCGTCCTTCACGACGGCAAAGGAACAGATCCCCGCCAGTCCGCAGGGAAGGGTTGCCGGGGAAAGGGGGGCGATGCAGATCGATCGGGGCGGAAGCGTCCGAGGATCTCTTCCGATGAAGAATCTCCAGCCTTTCCAAAGGGTTCTTATGGCAGCGAAGAGGCCGGCCGGCCTCGAAAAAACGGTTTTCAATCCGATCTCTCCCGGTTGTTCTCGCTTCCGGCGCCTCCCGGAATCAGGAGGCCTTCGCGATGGCGGCTTCGATGAACCGGGTGAACAGCGGGTGCGGCTGAAGCGGCTTGGACTTGAACTCGGGATGGAACTGGCAGCCGAGGAACCACGGGTGATTCGCCAACTCCACGATCTCCACGAGGCCGCCGCCAGGGGAGGTCCCGCTGACCACCATGCCGTGCCGGACAAAAAGGTCCAGGAATTCGTTGTTGAATTCGTACCGGTGTCGATGGCGTTCGCTGATCTCCCGGCGACCGTAAGCCTCGAAGGCGCGGGTGTCCTTTTCCAGGGAACAGGGATAGGCGCCCAGCCGCATGGTCCCCCCCTTGTCGACAATGGCCTTCTGCTCGGGGAGAAAATCGATGACGGGATAGGGGGTTTCGCCGTCGAACTCGGTGCTGTTCGCTTTCTCCAGCCCGCAGACGTTTCTTGCAAATTCGACGACGGCCATCTGCATTCCCAGGCAGATTCCGAAATAGGGAATCCCGTGCACCCGGGCATGCTGGATCGCCTGGATCATACCCTCGATTCCCCTTCTCCCGAAGCCGCCCGGAACGAGAATGCCCCCGGCGCCGTCGAGCTGTCCGTTGATTCCCCGCTTCTCGATCTTCTCGGAATCCACGAAGTCGAGGCTGACTTTGCAATTCTGTGAGATTCCCCCGTGGATCAGGGCCTCGTTGAGGCTCTTGTAGGAGTCCGTCCAATCCACGTATTTGCCTACAATGGCGATCGTCACTTCCTTGCTGGGGTTCTTGATGCGGCCGACGAGTTTCTCCCACTCCCCGAGCCTTGGCTGACCCGTCCAGATGTTGAGAAGGTCGACGATCTTCTGATCCACCCCTTCATGATTGTAATTCAGGGGGACCTCGTAAATGGATTTCACGTCAAGGGCCGTGAAGACCGCCTCCACCTCCACGTTGCAGAAGAGGGAGATCTTCCGGCGGATGTCGTCGGACAGGACGTTTTCCGACCGGCAAAGCAGGATGTCCGGCTGGATACCGATTTCCCTCAAGGCCTTCACGCTGTGCTGGGTTGGTTTCGTCTTCACCTCGCCCGCCGACTTGATGAAGGGCACCCAGGTCAGATGGATGAAGATGGCGTTCTGACGCCCCACCTCGTTCCGGAACTGACGGATCGCCTCCAGGAAGGGAAGGCTTTCGATGTCGCCGACGGTGCCCCCCACCTCGATGATGGCCACGTCCACCCCGGATGCGGCCATACGGATGCAGTCCTTGATTTCATTGGTGATGTGGGGGATGACCTGTACCGTCCCCCCGAGGTACTCGCCCCGTCTTTCCTTCGTGATGACGGAAAAATAGACCTGGCCGGTGGTGAGATTGTTTCTCCGGCTCATGGGGGTCGAGGTGAACCGCTCGTAGTGGCCGAGGTCCAGATCCGTCTCCACCCCGTCGTCGGTGACGAAAACCTCCCCGTGCTGGAAAGGATTCATCGTTCCCGGATCCACGTTGATGTACGGGTCGAGCTTCTGGTTCGACACCTTGAGACCCCGGCATTCCAGGAGAGCACCGATGGAAGCCGCAGCCAGCCCTTTCCCGAGGGACGAAAGAACCCCCCCGGTAACGAATATGTACTTCGTCCTCATAAGGTCACAAAACCCCTCTCGATCCTCGGCGGATTCCACAGGATTTCCCCCCCGCAACCAAGCCTTCACGACGCTACGCCTGGGTTGCCCCCCTGGGGCAGACGGCCACGCAGGTGTAGCACAATGTACATCGATCCTCATCGATTGTAAAGGTCTCGCCGTCCCTTTTCAGGGCTCCCTGCGGACAGGCTTCGACACACTTATCACAGAAGATGCAGGTCCCGCAACTCAAACAGCGATGAACCCCTTCCTCCCCGCCGAACCAGACCGTGCGGATCTGCTTTCGCTGGACGGGAACCTTCTCCGGGTAATGGAACTCCTGGCCCGTGAGCGACCCGTGGATTTCCAGGGCGGCGAGCCTTCCCGTCCCGACGGCGTCGGTGATGAGGCCCGGCCGGACGATGTCCCCGGCCCCGAAGACCCTGGGATCGCTGCTGCGGAAGGATTTTTCCGGCGTCGCAAGATACCCCCGGTTATCCACGAAAACGGTCTCGGGCAGGAAGGAGGTGTCGGGAACCTCTCCGATGCTGAAAAACACGACATCCGCCTCCATCCGCTCCCCTCCCTGAAAATACAGGGCCTCATCGTCCAGGCGCTCCACCTTTCTCGGCCAGAGGACCTCCGTTCCCAGGGACAGGGCGAGGTCCAGTTCCTTTCCGAAAGCGAGCGGTTTCTGGATGTCGATGGCGACGACCCGCTTCGCCCCGACGCGCCAGGATTCGCAGGCGATGTCCATGCCCACGTTCCCGGCGCCGATGATGACCACCGATTTTCCCGTGAGGTCCGGGGCCTTCCCGTCGTTGATGTCCATGAGGAACCGGAGGCCGGAAAGGATCCGCTCTCCCCCGGGACAGGGAATTCGTTTCGTCACGTGGGCCCCCGTGGCGACGAGCACGACGTCGCTTTCCTCCCGGATCCGGGCGAAGTCCTCCCGGTCCACCCGCCTGCCGAGGATGAAGTCGATGGGAAGGGTCCGGATCCGTGCAATATCCCGGTCCAGGGTTTCATCAGATAACCGCTCCCGGGGAATGGCTCTCCGGACCTTCCCTCCGAGCTTCGACTCCCCGTCATAAACCCGTACCGCATATCCCCGCCGGGAAAGCTGCCAGGCCGCGGACAGGCCCGCGGGGCCGGCGCCGATGATGGAGACCTTTTCCTTCCTTTGTTCCCTCGACCGGACCGGCGGAAAATCGGGATAGTGCTCCCGGGCCAGTTCCTGGATTTCCATCGGATTGTCGATGAGGCCGCGGTTGCAGGCCTCCATGCACAGCGCGGGACAGACGGTCCCGCAGACGGACATTCGGAAAGGCGTGTACTCGTCCATGAGGAGCTGGGCCTCCCGCTCCCTCCCGTCCCGGATGAGGTTGAAGAAGGCGGGGGTCGGAATTCCCGTGGGACAGGCGAAGGCGCAGGGGGGGGAAAGGTTGACGTGCCGGGGGAGCCCGGTTTTGACGTTCACCGCCGGGGTGTAAAGGTTTCCGAAGGGCCGGTACCCCCTTCTCGTGATCTTGACGAAATCCTTCGCCGGGTCGATTCCGGAAAGGTCCTGCCACATCTCCCGGGCGAACTCCTTCAGGATCTCCTCCAGGAAGCGGATGTCCTCCCCGTCGATCTCGTTGAATACGGCCCCGATTCCGAGCTGGCGGGAGTCCACGGTCCCCCGGATGAAGATGGACCCGCCGTGAATGCCCGTTCCGACGAAATCCCCCACCGGCGAGCTGCGTCCGTTTTTCAGGTTGAGAACGACGATCCGGCCGCCGGCCATGTATTCGCCGCAGTAGTCCTTGGCGGTGCCGCCGATGACGAGGATGGGAATCTGGTCCTTATACTCCTTCATGTGAATGCCCGCCCGGTATTCCACGTCCCCGCCGATCAGGACCTTTCCGCCCCGCATGGAATACCCCGGGATTTCGCCAGCCTTGCCGACCACCACGATCTTCCCCGCGTTCATGGTGTTGGCGACGCCGTCCTGCGCGTTTCCCAGAACCCGGATCTCCGGCCCGTTCATGAACGCGCCCAGATCCTGCCCCGGCGTCCCGTGAATGACGATCCTGCCGGGAACGTTCAGTCCTCCGCCGATGTAGCGCTGGCCGAGGACGTTCTTCAGGACGATCTCCTTCTGCCCCTTGAGAAACGCGACGCGAATCCGGCGGTTCAGATTTCGGTAATAGAGGTTCTTCGAATCGATGGTCGTCGTCATTCTACGCCCCCGCATGCTTCACGCCCAGAATCTCCAGTTCCACCTCGTTCAGTCCCACACCCCGGAGCCGGTCGCGATTTCCCCTGAGCGCCTCGATGGCGCTGATTCCCATGGAACCCATGAGTTCCTTGATTTCCTCCGCCCACGCATGGAGGAGATTCCTCAATGCCGCCGCCGCTTCCTCCACGTCGATCCGCTCGGCAAGGCCCGGCCGGTTCGTTGTGATTCCGTAAGGGCACTTTCCCGTAAAGCACCTCTGGCAGGCGCCGCATCCCAGGGCGATGAGCACCGGGGTGCCCACGTACACGGCGTCGGCCCCGAGGCACATGGCCTTCAGGACGTCGGAGGAGCACTGGATGCCGCCGGACGCCACGAGGCTCACCGTGTTTCGGATTCCCTCCCGGCGCAGCCGCTCGTCGGCCGCGGAGATGGCCAGTTCGATGGGAATCCCCGTGTTCTGCCGGATCTGCAGGGGCGTCGCACCGGACCCCCCGCGGAACCCGTCGATGACGATGATGTCGGCCCCCGCCCGGGCGATCCCGCTCACGATGGGGGCCACGTTGTGGACCGCCGCAATCTTCACGGACACGGGAACCCGGTATTCCACAGCCTCCTTGATGGCGTAAATAAGCTGGCGCAGGTCCTCGATGGAATAGATGTCGTGGTGCGGCGCCGGGGAAAGGGCGTCGGTTCCGAGGGGAATCATGCGGGTTTCCGAAACCTCCCCGGACACCTTTTCCCCTGGGAGGTGGCCCCCGATCCCGGGCTTCGCCCCCTGGCCGATCTTGATCTCCACCGCCGCGGCGGACTTCATGTAATCCTCGCTGACGCCGAACCTGCCCGAGGCGACCTGGACGATGGTGTTTTCCCCGTACTGCCGGAGTTTCCTGTGAAAGCCCCCTTCCCCCGTGTTCCAGAAAGTCCCCACGTCACGGGTGGCGATGGCCTCGGCCTCCTGAACGCGGAGATTCACCGCCCCGAAGCTCATGGCGCCGAACATGATGGGAACCTCGAGCTTCAGGAGAGGTCCCACTTCACCCCCGTACCGTTCCGGCTTCCTGCCGAGGTACCGGCGGATCTCCATGGGCTCCCGGAGGGGGTCGATGGAGGGGTTCGTCACCTGGCAGGCGTCGAACATGAGATAATCGAAATAGCGCTTCTGGGGTCCCGTGGCACCCGTCCCCACGAGAAGGACCCCCCCTTCCCTTCCCGCCTGCCTCCAGAGATTCGTCACGGGAGCCTGGGTCCAGTACCCGTGGGAAGTATCGCCCGGCTTGTGAACGATGCGGATGGCCCGTTCCGGGCACATTTTTTCGCACCGGCGGCAGGCGTTGCACGCCGTCAGGTTCGCCCAGGGACGGAGATGGACCTCCCCGTCCTTTCCCTTTACCGGTTTCAGGGAAATTTCCCCGAAAGAGCACTCCTTCGCGCACAGCCCGCATCCGTTTTCGAAATCGCAGCGCTCCAGATCGAATTCGGGATAAAATGAGGGCAGGATGTTCCAGTTTCGATTCATGACGGTCATGCCGGCACCTCCCCGACTGGCTCCTCGACCCGGAAGATTACCGGCTCGCCCCCGCGGGGGGACCAGATTTCGTCCACTTCGGGTGACAGGGAACGGATGCTGCATTCCTCCGAGGAGGCATACCAGGTGTTCCCCGCCCGGGCGCAGACCACGGGACGGAGCTTGTTCCGGTCGTTCAGAACGATGGCGCCACCGTCGAAGGTGAGAACGATCCCGAAGGGTCCGTTCACGATGGCCGACTCGTAGATCTGGCGCAGCAGCCGTTTCTTGCGATAGCCCCTGCGGTCGATCTCCTCCCAGAGGGCCGGGGCCATGACGAAGCAGGCATCCTCCATGGAAAGACCGTCCCTGCGTGTGAGTTTGTCGTAGATATAGGCGATCACTTCCGTGTCCGTCTGGAGCATGCAGAAATAACCGAACATCTCGAGCCATCTCCGGTTCGTCCCGTAACTCGTGATCTCCCCGTTGTGGACGACAGTCTTGTCGAGGATGGTGAAGGGATGCGCGCCGCCCCACCAGCCCGGGGTGTTCGTGGGGAAACGGTTGTGGGCGGTCCAGAGATATCCCTGGTAGCGCTCGATCCCGAAATAGTCGGCCACGTCCTCCGGGTATCCCACGCCCTTGAACACCGCCAGGTCCTTCCCGGACGAAACGACAAAGGCCCCTCCCATCCGGTTGACCTCCATGACCAGATCCACGATGTAATCCTCCTCGGTCTGGTCGGCGGCGACGAACTGCCCGATCGGGCTCAGAAAATACCTTTTGAAATAGGGCCCCTTGGGGATCCGGTCGTTGGGGTACACGGGGATCTCCTCGGTATGATGGACGTTGACGCGACTTCTCAGATGGTCCTCCACCCGGGGGATGGCGTCGCTTCGGCGGTCTCCCTCATAAAGGATGTGAAAGGCGTACAGATCCTTGTGGTCCGGGTAGGCGCCGTACACGGCAAAGCCGCCCCCCAGCCCATTCCCCCGGTCCCTCTGGATCCGTATGGCCTCCCGGATGTGGCCGCCGTCGATCCGGCGGCGATCCTCATTGACGATACCTACAATTCCACACATACGGCACTCCTCATGTCCCGAAAACCCAGCAGATCTCGAGCAGGTCGAGAAAATTGGCGTAGATCAGATCCGCCGTCGACCGATAGAACGCTTCTTTTTCCCCGAACGACCGGATCCATTCCTCGCCTTCCCGTTCTTCCCCGAACCAGGTGGACATCATGGCCCGGTCCACTTCGATATGAAACTGCAGCCCGTAGGCGTTGTTGACCCGGAACGCCTGGTTCGGGCAGTCCCGGGAGGTCGCCAGAAGCGTCCCGTCGTAAGGGATCTCGAAGGTGTCCCCGTGCCACTGGACCACCGGGATCCCGGTGGGCGCCCCATGGAAGAGAATGTCCTGCCTGCCTTTCACCGTAAGATCCACCGTGCCCCATCCCCTCTCGGGTATGGGGGCCCGGAAAACCGCCCCGCCGCATGCGTGGGCGATCATCTGGGCCCCGAGACAGATTCCGAGAACGGGAAGGTCGCCGTCGACGGCCTTCTGCAGAAGGAGCCGCTCCTCCGCAAGGAAAGGGTACTGTTTCTCCTCGAACGCGCTCATGGGGCCGCCGAGAGAGACCACCCCCTGAAGTTTCCGGACGGACCGGGGCAGTTTTTCCCCCTGGTACACCCGGACGATTTCCGCGGGGATTTGCATCCGCTCGAAGAAATTCCCCAGGGTTCCAAGTCCTTCCGCCGGGGCATGCTGGATGACCAGGATCTTTCGCATCGCTCCTTACAGAACGGGCAGATACTTCTCCTGTTCGTACAGGCTCACATGGGTCCGGTAACGGTCCCATTCGATCTTCTTGTTCGAGATGAACTTGTTGAAGATATGGTCTCCAAGGGCCTCCCGAACGAGATCGCTTTTTTCCGTCACCGCAATGGCTTCTCCAAGGCTTCCCGGGAGGGAGTCGATTCCCTTCTCCACCCGCTCCGCTTCGGTCATTTCGAAAATGTCCTCTTCCACGGGTTCGGGAAGATTGTACTTTTTCTCGATCCCCTTGAGGCCGGCAGCGAGCATGACCGCGAAGGTCAGATAGGGGTTGCAGGCCGGGTCGGGGCAACGGAATTCCAGCCGGGTCGCCTGGGACTTTCCGGGCTTGTACATGGGCACGCGGATCAGGGCGGACCGGTTTCTCCGGGCCCAGGAAATGTAAACCGGCGCTTCGTAGCCGGGCACAAGGCGCTTGTAGGAGTTGACCCACTGGGCCACGACGAGGGAGAGTTCCTTGGCGTGCGTCAGAAGGCCCGCGATGTAGTGCTTGCCCATGTCGGAGAGGTAGTATTTGTCGCCGGAGCTGAAGAAGGCGTTCTCGCTGCCCTTGAAAAGGGACTGATGGCAGTGCATGCCGCTTCCGTTCTGGCCGAAGAGGGGCTTGGGCATGAACGTGGCGTACACCCCGTGCTTCATGGCCACTTCCTTCACGGTGAGGCGGTAGGTCATGGCGATGTCCGCCATCGTGAGCCCGTCGGTGTAACGGAGATCGATCTCGTGCTGGCTCGGGGCCACCTCGTGATGGCTGTACTCCACCTTGATTCCCATGTCCTCGAGGGCGAAGATCGTGTCCCGCCGGAGGTCGCTGGCCACGTCGAGCGGGGTGAGGTCGAAGTATCCGCCGACATCCAGGATTTCAGGCTTTCCCGTGGCGCTCTTGAAATAGAAGAATTCGAGTTCCGGCCCCACGTAATAGGTCATGCCGAGATCGGCCGCTTTTTTCAGATTCCTTTTCAGGGCGTACCGGGGATCCCCCTCATAGGGCGTACCGTCCGGTTTCAGGATGTCGCAGAACATCCGTGCCACGTTCGTTCCCCCGCTGGCCCGCCACGGCAGTATCACGAACGTCGCCGGGTCCGGCTTGGCCACCATGTCGCTCTCCTCGATCCGGGCGAACCCCTCGATGGAAGAACCATCGAATCCCATGCCTTCATCGAAGGCCCCCTCAAGTTCGTCCGGTGATATGGAAAAACTTTTCAGAAACCCGAGAACGTCGGTAAACCACATCCGGATGAACTTGACATTCTTGTCCCGGACTTCCTTCAAGACATACTCCTTGTCCATCTTCGCCATCGTCTGATTCCTCCTGTTTCGGATGAAATGCCTGCCCTTCGGCGCAGGTTTCCTTTATGCCAAAGCAACGAGGATGCCAGGGAGGGCGCCGGGGAAAATATCGTTACAAGCTTTCGGGATTATTACCTAAAAAGAAACCTCCCCTTGGGGAGGGGACAAAGGCGGGTCTCCAATAATCTACATTTTGGTAGGATATGGAAGAGGAAACTACGAAAGGGTGAAAGTGTCCTGACACAATCTTCCGGGGGGAAGGAATCCTCCCGGGGTCACTTCCTGAATCGTCGGGGGTCGATTTCGAACTTCCGGATCCGAAGCCCCAGGATCCGCTCCGTCACATCGAGGAGGCGGGCGGCCCGGGCCACATTTCCCCGGCTCGTTTTCAGCGCGTCGATGATGAGATCCTTTTCCAGGCTCTCCAGGGCCCCCTGAAGCCCGCCCCGGTAAATGGTTCCGGAATAGATGGAGGTCTGGAGGGACGGGGGAAGATCGTATCCGTGGACGACGCCGTCGCTGCTCAGGAGAACGGCCCGCTCGATGCAGTTTTCCAGTTCCCGGACGTTTCCGGGCCAGTGGTAGCTCATGAGCATGTCCAGGGCATGGGTGCAGATCCGTACGATTTTCTTGTCGTTCAGCCGCGCATAGCGCTCCACGAAAAAGTCGGCCAGGAGGGGGATGTCCGTTTTCCTTTCCCGGAGGGGCGGAATGAAAATGGGGAAGACGTTCAGCCTGTAGTAGAGGTCCTCCCGGAACCGGCCATCCTTCATCATGTCCTCCAGGCTGCGGTTCGTCGCCGCGATGACACGGACATCGACGGGAAGGGTGCTCTCGCCGCCCACCCGCTCGAATTCCCTTTCCTGGAGCACCCGGAGGAGATGGATCTGGACCGCGGGGGGAAAATCCCCCACTTCGTCCAGGAAGATCGTGCCGCCGTGCGCCAGTTCGAACCGGCCCTTCCGCTGGAAGGCCGCTCCTGTGAACGCCCCCTTTTCGTGACCGAAAAGTTCGCTTTCCAGGACCGTCTCGGGAAGGGCGGCGCAGTTTACCTTGACGAGCGGTTTGTTGGCCCTGAGGCTGTTGTAATGGATGGCGTTGGCCACCAGTTCCTTCCCCGTTCCGCTTTCCCCCCGGATGAGAATGGTGGTGTTGCTCCGGGAAACCTGCGAAATCAGGTCGTATACGGCCTGCATTCCCCTGGATTTCCCGATGATGTTGGCGGGATGGAACCGTTCCCGAAGGCCGCTCCGGAGGCGGAGGTTCTCCTGGATCAGGTGTTCCCGCTCCTCCATGGCCTCCTGGCGCATTTTCACCGCCTGGGCGACCATGGACGCGATGATGCTGAGAAGGCGCAGGTCCTCCTCCAGGGAGACGGATTCGTCGAAAAGACGGTCGGCGCTCAGGGTCCCGATGACCTCGTTTCCGATCTTGATGGGCACGCAGATGAAGGAAATGTCCTTCCGCTCCAGATTCTTCCTCGATCCGGTGCGGTTCAGGAAAAGGGGTTCCTGGGAAACGTGGGGGACGACGGCGGCCTCTCCCGTCTGGACCACTTTTCCCGTGATGCCTTCCCCGACCTTGTAGCTCCCTTTTTGTTTCTCCATTTCCGACAGACCGTGGGCCGCCTCGATCAGGATCTCCCCCGTCCTCCGGTTCAGTAGGGTGAGCGTCCCCCGGGACATTCCCATCCGTTCCGCCAGGGAGCTGAGCACCATCCCCACCACGGCCCGAAGATCCATGCTCTGCCCCAGGAACTGGCTGATTTCCCAGAGAAGTCCAAGTTCCCGGACCTCGCGTTTCGCCTTATCCATCGCCTTCATGCACCGTCCCCGTCGTTTTTCATTTTCCGCGAATCATACCATATTGTAGGATGTCTTTCCAAGGGACCTTTTTAATCTTTTCAAATTCCTCTTGAAGATTGGAGGAAATTTTATCTATAATAAATGAAAAAAGAAGCGGAGGGGTATCGAACATGCCGACATACGAATACAAGTGCCAGGCTAAAAATTGCGGCCACACCTTCAGCATGGTCCAGAGTATCCGGGAATACGAGCAAAAGAAAGTATCCTGCCCGAAGTGCAAGGGAAAGAAAGTCAAACAGGTCCCCTCGACCTTCATCGCCAATACGTCCCGAAAAAGCTGACCGCTTTCTAATCCTCCCCAGTTTCCCTGGCGGATCTTCCGTCAGGAAGTCACGATCCGGGGAGTGTACGTCCCCGCCGTGGTCTCAAGATTCAGCGGTCCGAAGGAAACGGGAGGAGAAACCGGCACGCCATGATTCGCGAGAACTACGAAAACGTTCCCTGCGTCGGATGTGGATTCTGCTGCATCCAGGAACCCTGCACCTATGGAAGGTACGCCCACCGGGATGAAGCCTGGGAAGGAGGGGTCTGTCCGTCCCTTCGATGGACGGGGACCCGGTACGTCTGCTCTCTCGTTTCGCGGCCCGACCGGTCGGGCATGTTCTACCGCCGCGAGCTGAAGGTCGGGGAGGGTTGCCGGTCCAATGCCAATCCCTGGAGGATGAACGTCCGGCCGCGGCGGGGAAAAGACGATCACTGACCGCCGAAAAGGGTGTCGATGAAACAGGAACCCGAGATGCCCCAGCGGCCGCCGCCGTCGCAGTAGCCTCCGCAGCAGGGACAGGCCGTGTAGCCCTGCCGGACCGCCTCTTCCAGGCAGATCCGGGATGGGGTGCCCTCCATGCAGGAACAACCGTACACGTGATAGTACGTTCCGGAACTTCCCACATAGACGTAGCAATCGTTTGCGCAGTCCGAATCCCGTGAAGCGTTTTTCAGGCCGCCGTCGATTTCGTCCTGTATGGAGCGAAGTTCCCCGTCATATCGCCCATTGGGCGGCATGGCGGAAAAACGGGCCGCGCCCCTGCGGATCAGTTCGCCGTTGACGAACCGGTCGTCCACGAAGGCATAGCGCAGAGAAAACCCCTCCCCGTCCCCGTCGAGAGCGTCACGCTCCAGCAAGACCGGTCCGTCCCCTATAAGACCGGACAGCGTCTCCCGGGCCCTGATTTCGTCATCCCCGCCTTCGGAGACGGCAACCCCGATGAGGCGCACCGGAACGCCGCCGGTAATTTCAAAGGAGGAACCGTCCAGAACCCTGGTGACGCCGTGGTACCCGTCGGGGCAGATCGGGGCGGGCGGCGCCGCGGCTTTTCCCGGCGCGGAAAGAAAAAGGCAGAGGGCGAAAAGAACGGGACCGATCCGGCGGACCGCCCCGCCCGTCTTACGCGACCTTCCGGAATCTCCTGTCTCGAAGTTGCGTCTCACGGGTCCACTCTACCAGATGAGAGGCGCCCCCGCAATGCGCCTTCCCGTTTTGTCAACCCCCGCCGCGGAAGATTGCGTCGCACGAGGGATCATTTCCATCTTGAATTAGCCTGCTCTTTGTCCTATGTAATCCTCATCCGCCATACCTGAAAAAACTGCGTATCGAGGAGAACCGTCAACTATGAAGACCCTGTTTTATCCGGAAAGCATCGTTGTCGTCGGTGTTTCCGAAGAAAGAAGGAACCTGGGCAGGAACATCGTGGAAAATCTCGAGCGGTTCCGGTTTGCGAAACCGCTGTACCTCGTCGGCCGCGACGGGGGCCGCCTGAAAGAAAGAACGATCCACCGCCGGATCGAAGACCTCGAGGAAACACCGGATCTCGCCGTGTTCCTGATCCCGGCGAAACACATCCCCGATGCCCTGGAAGCCTGCGGGAGGAAGGGAATCCGCTATGCCGTCATCGAAACGGCGGGATTCAACGAATTCGGGGGGGAAGGCGACGAACTGGGACGGAAGCTTCTCGATACCGCCAGGAAATGGGGAATCCGTTTCGTGGGGCCCAACTGCATCAGCATCATCAACCTGGAGAACGGGATGACCCTCCCCTTCGTGCTCGTGGATCCCGCTCAGACCCGGAAGGGATCCATCTCCATAGCCGCCCAGAGCGGCGGCGTGGTCGTGGACAGCCTGAGGCTCCTCGCCCTGGAGAACCTCGGATTCAACAAGCTCGTGAGCATGGGCAACAAAATGGACCTGAACGAAACGGACTTTCTGCGGTTTTTTCTTACCGACAAGGGAACCTCCGTGACCGGCCTGTACCTGGAAAACGTCTCCGCCGGCAGGGAACTCATGAACCTGGTCGCCGGAAGCGATAAGCCCGTCGTCGTCCTGAAGGCGAACACCAATCCCGGAAGCAACAGGATCGCCAAGTTCCACACCGCCGCGCTCGCCGGGGACGACGCCGTGGCCGACGCCGCCTTCCGCCAGGCGGGAATCCACCGGGTACAGAACATGCGCCAGTTCGTGGACGTCCTCAAGGCCTTCTCGCTCCCCCCGATCCGGGGGAACCGGCTCGGGGTGATCTGCCGGTCGGGCGGCCAGGGCGTCATGCTCGCCGATGCAACTCACCGGAACGGCTTCACCCTCGCCTCCTTTTCCGACGCGTTCTATGACAATGTGCGGCGGGGAATCCGGGCCGGCGTCATCCGGATGACCAATCCTCTCGATCTCGGCGACGTCTTCGACCTCGACCGCCACATCGCCGTGATGGAAGATGCCCTCCAGGAAAAAGACGTGGACGGGGTCGTCTTCTGTCATGCCTATGTGTCCCGCCCGGAGATTCCCCCGACGGAGCGGCTGATCCGGGCCGCCCGGGAATTGAGCAAAAGGTATGACAAGCCGGTCGTCCTCGTCATGCTTGCGGACAAGAGGGACTGGTTTCCCCTGAAGGAGGTGGAGGATTTCCCGGTTTTCTCCGAAGCCGACGACGCCCTCCGGGCGCTTCGTTTCGTCCTGGATCACCAGAGAAACCGGGCAAGGAAAAACGGCGGAAGGGAAAACCCCCTCCCCTTTCCGTCCCCGGCCGCTGTCCCGCCCGGCGGTCCCTCCCGACTCCTGTCTCCCGGGGATACTTTCGATCTCCTCGAAAAGGCCGGTCTTCCCGTGGCCCCCTTCGGGACGGCCGCAACCGAGGAGGAGGCCCTTGCGGCGGCGGAACGGGTGGGCTGGCCCGTGGCCCTCAAGGTGTCCTTCCCTCCGCTTCTCCACAAGACGGAAGCGGACGGCGTCAGGCTGGGACTCGGGAACGCGGAGGAACTGGTCCGGGCTTTCCGCTCCATGAAGGGAGAGGAATTCCTGGTTCAGAAGATGGTCCCTCCGGGCAGGGAGGTGATCATCGGAGGCAAACGGGATCCCGAATTCGGTCCCGTGGTGCTCTTCGGCCTGGGGGGAATCTTTGTCGAAGTGTTCCGGGACGTGGCTCTCCGGGTGGCCCCTCTGGACGGGGAGGAAGCGGAGCGGATGATCGGGGAAATCCGCGGAGCGGTACTGCTCGACGGTTTCCGGGGCATGCCGCCGGCGGACCGGAAGGCGCTCGTCCGCGCCCTGGTTGCGGTCTCAAGGCTTCTCATGGACCATCCGGAAATCGTCAACCTGGACATCAACCCGCTCATCGTCGGGCCCGACGGATCGGGAGTTACCGTGGTAGACGGAAAAATCGAAACCTGACGGCTTCGTAAAAAGCCCATATGCTGCGTTGCCCTTCATCCCTCCTCCCTGCGGCGTACCGGAAGTACGCCTCAGTCGTCGAGAATCGGGCGCCTTGCCTCTGGAGCTTTTTCCTTTGCCGTTCGAAAAAGTGTTGCTTTGATCGTTCAAACGCTCGCGAAACCTGACGGCTTCGTAAAAAGTCCATATGCTGCGTTGCCCTTCATCCCTCCTCCCTGCGGCGTACCAAAAGTACGCCTCGGTCCTCGGGAATCGGGCGCCTTGCCTCTGGAGCTTTTTCCTTTGCCGTTCGAAAAAGTGTTGCTTTGATCGTTCAAACGCTCGCGAAACCTGACGGCTTCGTAAAAAGCCCATATGCTGCGTTGCCCCGCCTCTAATTTTTTTTTGCGGCGCGGCCCGAGGAACATTGTCCGGCGCATTGCAGGAGCGCAAATATAGAACAGGACCGTCTCCGAAAAAGATCCGAAAAAAGCTTGACTACGGACGCGGGCTCGCCTATACTTCGTTGGCATCGTACTCTGCAATGATACCATCAGGGTCTGCAGGGGGGCAATAAAAGTCAGGTTATACCGTGTATGCTGCAAAGAAGACCACCATTGACCTACAACGGGAAATGGTGGTTTTTTTCTTTCTGCCAGAACGGAAATCCGACTTTTAGAACTGCGCAAAAGGAGAGCCAGAATCGATGGCAGAGGGAAAAGTAAAGTGGTTCAACGAGGAGAAGGGGTTCGGTTTTATTGTTAAAGACGATGGCAGCGACATTTTCGTACATTTCAGCGCCATCCAGTCCAAGGGGTTCAAGACCCTGAAAGAGGGGCAGAGGGTCCGCTTCGACGTCGGCGAAGGCAGGAAGGGTCCTGCGGCGACGAACGTCCAGATCGTGGAAGAATAATCGATTTGTAAAGCCGTCCGGAAACGGTCCGTTTCCGGACGGCTAGTAAACAAGCCCGGGAGGCCGGTTGCCAGTCTTCCTGAGCAGTGGGTGTGTGTGCGCCCGACGCGGCGAAGGGGGAGCCGTCCGCTGAATTCCGGGGGTTTGTTCAGGGAGGATCAATCCCGAAGGGGAATGTTCCCCTCTCCCAAGAGAAGTTTCGCCACCGGCCGGTCGGCCTCGGAAAAATCGCACAACGGCAGTTCCTCAGGCCTCACCCACCGGATCTCCTCGTGGGAGAGCGCCCGGGCGGTTCCCGTAAAATCCCGGACCCGATAAACCAGAAGCCGGATGGACCCGTAATCGTACCGGTGTTCCCAGGTCCCCACGGGGTCCCCGACGCGGGCATCGATCCCGAGTTCCTCCGAAAGCTCCCGGCGGAGGCAGGATTCCGGGGTCTCGCATGGACGGATCTTCCCTCCCGGGAATTCCCACTTCCCCCCCTGCCTGTCTTCCTTCCGCCTTTTCGCGATCAGCACCCGGCCGTTCCGGAAAATTACCGCCGCCGTCACTTCGACAAGAACGGACTCCATCCGGTTATTCCCACCGGTCGTACCGGATCCGGGCGGGATCGAACCGGTCGGCCGTCCCTTTCTTTTCCCCGGGAACGCCCAGGGGAATGATGCACAACGGAATCACGTTCTCCGGGAGGCCCACGAGGTCCCGCATTCCCCTGATCCGGTCCGTCTCGGGATAGATGCCGAGCCATACCGCTCCCAGGCCCTGCGCCCGTGCCGCAAGGAGGAGGTTTTCCGTCGCGGCGGCGCAGTCGAGCATCCAGCAGCCCTCGTACTTCTCCTGCTCCCGGTCGCCGCAGACCAGTATGGCCGCGGATACCTCCTCGATCATCCGGGAGTAAGGGTGAAACGAGGGGACCTTTCCCAGGACCCCCCGGTCCCGGATAACGATGAAATGCCAGGGCCGTTCGTTTCCCGCCGAGGGCGCCGCCATGGCCGCCCGGAGAAGCAGTTCGATCGCCTCGTCGGACACGGGTCCGGGAAGAAATTTCCGGATGCTCCTCCGGCTGAAGATCGCCTCCATCACATCCATGACTTGTTCCTCCTTCCGCCCGGCGGATCTGTCGGGCATCGGCCGCGTTCCCGCCGCAGCCGGGCTAGACGGCCTCGATGGTGGACGGCGGTTTCGTTGTAATGTTGTAGGTCACGCTCACCACGCCCTCCACTTCCCCAGTGATGCGCCGGGCCAGCTTTTCCAGGACGTCGAAGGGGAGCCTTGTCGGCGAGCCCGTGATGGCGTCGGTACTGTCGAAGCAGCGGACTTCCACCTGAAAGCCGAAATCCCGCTTTCCCGCCCGCATCCCCGTCACCCGGTCCTCATGGAGAATGGCCAGGTACTGAAAGGCACCCGAGTCCTTCAGGAGTTCCTCCACGACGGCCGTCGCTTTCCTTACGGCGGCAACCCTCTCCCGGGTTACTTCCCCGATCACTCGGGTGGCCAGGGCCGGTCCGGGAAACGGCGGCCGCTCGTACATTTCGGCGGGAAGCCCCAGGGCCTTCCCCACCATCCGGATGCCCCGTTTCCGAAGTTCGATCACCGGTTCGAGAACGCGGTAGCCGTACCGGGCCTCCGTGTCGATCCCGAGCTGCTCCAGGATGTTGTGCTGCCGTTTGATGCCCGCCACCGTCTCCTCCACGTCGGTGTAGTTCGTTCCCTGGAGGAGGAATCTTGCGCCGCTCTTCCGCACGACATCCCCGAAGACCTTGCGGTAGAAGGTGTCCGTGATGGCCTCCCGCTTCTCCTCCGGGTCGGTGAGCCCCTTCAGGGCGTCGAAGAAACCGTCTTTCGCATCCACGACGGTCACCGCCACCCCGAGCTTGCGGAACCAGGAAACAATCGTTTCCGGCTCGTCCTGTCTCATGAGACCCGTGTCGATGAAGAACGATTTCAGCCGTTCTCCCAGGGCCCTGTGCCCGAGAAGGGTGACCACGGAGGAATCGACGCCGCCGGAAAGGGCGTTGACGGCCGATCCCGCGCCGACCGTCCGGGAGATCTCCGACACCTTGTCGGCGACGAACCGTTCCGGGTCCAGGGATTCGAGGGGAATTTCCTTGATTTCCGACATACCGCCTCCTGAAAGTTTATTTATTCGGAAAGATGGCTTCCGTTCTACCGGATAAGGACCATTTCCTCAAACATTTTTTCTCCCCGGAAGGGGGGAAGGAACAGCAAGGAAAAAGCTCCAGGCAAGGCGCCCGATTCCCGACGAAGGCGTACACCGTCTGCGTAACGGTGAGGAGGGAGGAAGGGGCAGCATGGGAACTTGTTTTTACGAAGCCGTCACGAGTAGGCGAACTTGGGGGTCACATAGAAGGTGCAATACTCCACTTCCGGAAGAGCCTCCAGGACCTGCCTTTCCAGTTCCTTCGCCACGGAAGGAAAATCCTTTTCGGGAACCTCGTCGGCCGCGTCGATGTCCGCGACCAGGATCAGCTTCCCCGGAGAGAAGGCCACCAGGCGGAAGTCGTGATAGGAAACGACCTCGTCCATTTCATCCACCACCTGGCGGAAACGGTGTTCCACGGCCTGAAGTTCCGGGGTCATCTCGAGAAGCGGGTCGGTGTGACAGATCACTTCCCCCCTGAACTGCTTCCTCAGTCTGGCTTCGCAGTGCTCGGCGATGCCGTGCATTTTGTCCGGTCCCAGGTGGTCCGGGATTTCCACGTGCAGGGTCAGAATGTACATGTTGCCGTAGTCATGGACGATGATCTCGTGGACATCCTCGATCCCCTCGACGGAACGGGCGGTCTTCCGGATGGACTCGATGAGCTCCCGGCCGGGGGCCCTGCCCAGGAGGGGAAGGATCGCTTCCCGGCCGTGCTGGAATCCCAGGTACAGGATCCACAGTGCCGCCGCGATCCCGATGTAGCCGTCAAACTCCGGCCTTTCGAAATGATGGCCGGCCACGAGTCCCGCGATGACCGCCAGGGTCACCGCCGCCTCGATCCGCTGATGGAAGGCATTGACGAGAATGGCATGGGAATGAACCCGTTCGCCCAGGTACCGGATGAAGCCTGCAAGCCACTGTTTGACGAGGATCGTCAGGAGAAGGATCCAGGGAAGAAGCGTCCAGTAATGGACGGGGGCGGGATGAAGGGCCTGGTGGAAGGCCCGCTCGGCGATCTGGATCCCCGAAACGAAGAGGAAGATGGACATGACGAGCGGAGCCACGTGCTCCATCCGTCCGTGGCCGAAGGGGGTTTCCGCCGTGGCCGGCCTGGAGGCCATCCGGAAGCTGAAAACGAGCACGGCCGAATTGGCCAGATGAGAAAGGAGATGGAAGGCGTCGGCGAGGATGGAAACGGAACCGGCGAGGAAGGCGAGGACGATCTTGAGAACGAACAGGACGAGCGCGATGATGATGGAAATCCATCCCGCGACGACCCCGTAGCGGAGCCTCGTCTCCGGTTCGTCGACACGTTCAGACCGGGGGATGAGCCGTCTCGCGACGGCCTCGTAGACCCCCGAAAGAAATGGTTGTCGCCCCGCCATCCGCCTCCCGTTCCGTGGATTCTCCACAGGCCGCTCTCAGTATCGGAAAACAGCCGCCATGGCGGCCTTTTCCGGCACATCCCACGGGGAAACGGCATAGACGAGCCCGCCGTTCAAAAGGGTTTCGACGGCCGCGAAATCGAGAAGGTCCCGGGCTCCCTCGCTCCCTTGACCGGACAGGATCACCCGGTCCAGCCCGGGATCGTAGGTCCCCCATTTCTGAACGCCCGTGGCGACGAAGAGCGTGGCGATCCGCGCGTGGGTGGCGGCCTTCACGATGTCCTCGATCCCCGTGGACGCCCTGCCGGTGCCGTAGAATTCGTAGAACTGGTCCACCGATTTCTTCCGCACCTTCTCAAAGTACGGTTCCATGACCGGCCCAGCGTCCTCCATGAGTTCCTCTTCGCTCAGTTCCTCGGGATTGCCCGAGATGGCCCGGGGGCAGAGATGAGCGTAAGTGTTCGCCTCACGATAGATGGGGAAGAGATAGTCGACGCCCGCGAAAAGAAGCGGTGTTTTCTTGTCCCGGAAAAACGGCCGCAGGCCCCGGTCCACCTCCTGGAAATACAGGAGAATTTTTCCCTTCTCGTCTTCCGTGCCGGCGTGGCGCTGAAGCCTCTTCTGGTATTCGTCGAGATTCAATGCCGCATCGAGATTCTCCGGCAGGCCCTGGATGTCCACCCTGCGGGCGCTGAACCGGGTACACTCGATCAGCCGGATTTCGTTCTTGCTGATGGCGAGGATGTAATACCGGACATCGCCGCTCAGCATGGGAACGAGGGGTTTCAGGTGAAACTGGTCCGCGACGACCAGAAGCTCTTTGAAATCGACGGGAAGGCAGAAGTACCGCCGGTTTTTCGGGGACAGGAAAAAGGCAAGCCCGTCCCTCTGGTTCCTCCAGAAGGGAAGATCGTTCAAGAGTTCCTGGGCCGGTTTCAGGAACTCCTTCGCATTCGTGTTGCGCATCCCGCTCTGGATCAATTCCTCCTCCGCCTTTTTCAGCATGTTCTTGAAGCGGATCTGGTTCTGCTGGGTTTCCGATCCCATACGATGGGTGGGCATAAAAAGAGAAACACACAACCCTTCCTGTTTTTCTGTCAACACCTTGATCTCGTCAAGGGAAAGCAGACTCATCAGGGTCTCCTCCTTTCATGACGTTTCAGATGCGGGGGGAACGCACGGGCGCTACAGGAGTTTTCGGAGCGCGCCGAGAAGAATCCCGACGTTCTCTTCCGTGCAGGAATCCCCCATGATTCCGATCCTCCAGACTTTCCCCTTCAGCACTCCCAGTCCGCCGCCGATTTCCAGGCTGTACTCGCCGAGCAGTCTCCGGCGGACGTCGAGGTCGTTCACCCCTTCGGGAATGACGACCGTGTTGATCATGGGCGCCCGGTAAGGCTTCTCCACGAGCATGGAGAGCCCCAGCTTCCCGAGCCCCCGGACCAGGAACTCATGGACCCGGAGGTGCCGCTCCCACCGCTTCTCGAGGCCTTCCTCCAGAACGACCCGGAGGGCTTCCCTGAGGGCGTAGATCATGCTGATGGGGGCGGTGTGATGGTAGGCCCGGTCCGGTCCCCAGTATTTGAGAATCATGGTCATGTCCAAATACCAGGAACGGACCTTCGTTTTTCGCTTCGTCAACACTTCCATGGCCCGGGGGCCGAAGGTGATGGGGGCCAGCCCGGGGGGACAGCTCAGGCACTTCTGGGTTCCCGAGTAGCAGACGTCGATCCCCCAGCGGTCGACTTCCACGGGGGCTCCCGCCAATGACGTCACGGCATCGGCGAGAAAGAGGGCCCCCCGCTCGTGGGCCGCTTTCGAAAGATCCTCAAGGGGCTGGAGAACGCCGGTGGACGTCTCGGCATGGACCGCCGCCACGACTTTCGCCTTGAATCCGTCCAGTTCCTTTCGGACGGCGCCGGGATCGACCGGGGAGCCCCAGGGCGCATCGACACGCCTCACTTCGGCACCGCAACGCCCGGCGATGTCGCACATCCGTTCCCCGAAGACGCCGTTCACGCAGATGAGAGCCCCGTCCCCCGGTTCCAGGACGTTTACGAGGGCCGCTTCCATTGCCGCGCTTCCCGTCCCCGAAACGGGGATGGTGAGCATATTCTCCGTCCGCATGACGGCACGGAGCATCTCCTGAACTTCCTCCATGACGGCGAGAAAGGCCGGATCGAGGTGTCCCACGACGGGGGCCCCCAGGGCCGCCATGACCGGGGCGGGAACATTGCTCGGTCCCGGTCCCATGAGAATCCTGTGCGGCGGGTTGATCTTTTCGTACCTCTTGACCATGGATGACTCCTTTCCCGAGTGGACGAAGACTGGGGCTTGTCACCGGCGATTCGGGACCACCCCGGGATTGACAAGGTACCGGGGAACCTCGCCGCGAACCGCCGCGATCAGGTTTTCCGCCGCCATGACGGCCATCCGTTCCCGCGTCGCCACGGAGGCGCTCCCGACATGGGGAACCACGAGACAGTTGGGAAGCCCCATGAGCTTGTGATCCCGTGGCAGCGGCTCGGGATCGGTGACGTCCAGGGCGGCATACGCGATGACGCCGTCCCGGAGGGCTTCGTAAAGCGCTTCGGGATCCACGACGCCCCCCCGGGCCGCGTTGACGAGAATGGCCGTTTTTTTCATTTTTCCGAGCGCCGCCCTGCCGATGAGGTGCCGGGTGTCGGCGTTGAGCGGAACATGGAGACTCACAAAGTCGGACTTTTCCAAGAGTTCGTCCAGCGTTTCACAGCGCTTCGCCCCCGTGTCCTCCCCGGCGGCGGCCCCGCCGCCGCGGTTGTGGTACAGGATCTCCATGTCGAAGCCCCGGGCCCTCCGGGCCACGGCCCTGCCGATGCGTCCCATGCCGACGATCCCGAGGGTCGCCCCGTAAATGTCCCTTCCCAGAAGGGTCATGGGCTCGAAAGTCTCCCATCTGCCCGCCCGGATGTAATCCACCCCCTCCACGAGCCTCCTGGCCGCCGCCATGAGAATGGCGAAGGTCAGGTCCGCCGTGGTTTCCGTGACCACCCCCGGGGTGTTCCCCACGAGAATCCCCCGGGCCGTCGCGGCGGGGACATCGATGTTGTCGAAGCCGACGGCGTAATTACTGACGATTTTCAACCCGCCGCCGGCGGCGTCCATGACTTCGGCGTCCATCCGGTCGTTGAGAAGGGAAAGGATCCCTTCGACCCCCCGCACCTTTTCGAGCATCACCTCTCTCGGCGGCGGGACACGGCCGGCCCAGACTTCCATGTCGCATGCCTCCCGGACCTTTCCCAGTCCGGCCTCCGGAATCACCCGGGTCACAAAGACTTTCGCTTTCGCCATGGTCCAGCCCCTATTTCTTCGAGAGCGCCTCGTAGACCAGCCGGTTAAAGGGCGTTTCGATGCCGAGGGCCTTTCCCTCCCGGACCACATACCCCATGAACGTTTCGATCTCCGTCTTCACCCCCTTCTCCACATCCACCTGGAAGGAGGTCTTCGTCCCATGGGGAAACCGGCCGACCGTCTCCATCGCCTGGGACACGGCATCCCCGGAAAGGGCGACCCCTTTCGCCCGGGCGATCCGGTCCACCTCGTTCATCATCCCCTCGAGAAGACGGCGGGCCTGCCCGTCTTCCAGGACGCCTCCAAGGGTCTTGTCATGAAGCGCCGTCGCTCCCGCCACGGGAGAGATGAAAAGATACTTTTTCCACACTTCTTCGGAAATCGTTCCGGTAAGGACGGCCTTGATGCCCGCATCGACGAAAAGGGTTTCCAGCGCACGGAAGGGCTCCACGGAACCCTTTGGGGGACCGAAAAGCAGGCTGCAGGCGCCCCCAAGCTGCTGAACCACGCCGGGCTCCACGATGCGGCTCGAGATGTACACCGTCCCGTTCAGGACCTGGACATCGGGAAGAACCGCCTTCAGCCGCTCGGCGTTGTCCACGCCGTTCTCCAGGGGAATCATGACGGTGTTGTTCCCGGTCACGCCCCGAAGGGAGCCGGCGGCTTCCTCCAGGCTGTAAGTCTTGACGGTTACCAGAACGAGGTCGAGGGTTCCCAGTTCCCCGGGCCGGTCCGTCGCCGACGCGGGACGGGCGATGAACTCGCCGTCCGTCGTAATGACCTTCAGGCCCTGTTCCCGGATCTTCCGCAGATGCTCGCCCCGGGCAACGAAATGGACGCTGTGCCCGCTTCCGGCCCCGTACCGGTAAGCCAACCGCCCCCCATAATACCCCCCTACGCCTCCGATGCCTACGATAGCGATGTTCATGGGTTTTTTCCCTTCTTTCCAGTCGAGGTCACGGATACCATCATTTGATACACGGGCCCGAACATCTCCCCTACCCGTCCCATTCGGGGGATGAGGAACACGAAGCCCTTCCGCTCCCCGGGAACCAGGGCGATGTGGCGGATCCCGCCCGGATCGGGATGATCCGAAAGGTGGCGGTGAAGCGCCTCTCTCATGGACAGATTATCATAATAGAGATAAAAATCCAGTTTTCCCCACCGCACGGATTCCTTTTCGAGCCTCTGCTCGTTGGTGATCTTGGGCCCGCGGAATCCTGCGTAGCCCCGCTCGATGAGATGGCCCTCGCCGGGGATCTCCGATCTCAGGTACACCGTGACGAAAAGCCGGTCGAACCGCATGATGACAAAGGATACGGGCATGTAGAGAAAGGACTGCCGGGGGAGCAGGGTGATCGTCGCATCCACCCGGGACACGGGGCTCTTCCGCTTCACAAGCAGGTTTGCGTGATATCCCACGACCCCGCCGATGGTGGTGAAGGTCTGATCGTCCGGGTTCACCGTGTCGACGAGGGCCTGGAAGGCATCCTGGAAAATCCTCCGGTTTTTCCGCCTCCCCCAGAAAAAAACCATACTGAGGAAGGCGCTCGCGGCGATGAACAGGTAAAACAGCGGCTGTCCCACAATGTTGTTATTTTCGAACATTTTCAGAACCGGTCTCCCATGTCTTTCATGATCCTGTACAATACCGTTTCTTTTCCGCAGTAGAGGCCGTCCGACAGGGGCACCCGTTCCAGGGCGATCCCGGGAGCCGTCTGTTTCATGACCGTCTCGACGCGTTCCGCCATCTCTTCGTTGAGGCCGGTCACCTTGTTGTCCACCATGAGGCGAAGGGGAAGGCCGAGTTCCCGGAGGCCCTCCACGAGCCGCTGGGATTCCCTGAGGGAAAGCATGTCTGGATTGAACACGAGGACGACGGTGCAGTCCTCCCCCCGGAGGATGCCGTTCAGCCGGTCGTAATTGCTCTTCAGAACGCGCAGCCGCTGCAGGATCGCATCGTCCCCGGGATCGTACTTCAGGCGTTCCTCGCGGGGGACCTCCCCTTCCTTGAGGGGCCTCCGGATCTTCTGGATGGTGTAGCGCTTCTCGAGTATCTTTTCCCGGATCGCGATGAGCCGGTCGATCCAGGTGATGGTCACGCTCGGAAGGGCGAGGAACCGGAGGGTGAGCCCCGTGGGGGGTGTATCGAAGACGAGATAGTCGAAATCGGTCTCCTCGTTGATCGTTCTCTCGATGCTCGTCAGGAGGGCGTATTCCTCGATCCCCGGAGAATACTTGAGGATGGAGAAATAATTGTCCAGGTTCAGCACCTGGAGATAGCGGTAGGTTTCCCCAAGAACGCGGGTTTCCCGTTCGAGATAGTCCCTGGCCAGTTTCTGAAGATCCACTTCCTGGAGCGTCAGGGTATCGGAGATTTTCCTCTTCCGGTCCCCCAGAGAGACCCCGAAGATGTCTCCCAGGTTGTGGGCCGGGTCCAGGGACTGGATCAGCACCCGGGCCCTCCGGGAGATCTGCCAGGCCGAAGCGGCGGCGACGGTGGACTTTCCCACGCCGCCCTTTCCCGTAAAAAAAAGGATTTTCATCAGTCGATTCCCAGGGTCCCGCACATTTCCGCGAGCATGTCCCCCGCATCCTCCGCCCGGCGGCCCAGGATCTTCAACTCCCTTTCCATGAAGGGAAGAAGTTCCACGGCGAGGAAGGTCGGCGGGGCGGGAAGGCCGACGAAAGATCCCAGGACGAGCAGGGCGAAGATGTTTTCCATTTCCTCCATCTCCACCTTCGTCAGGGCGACGGCGTTTTCCCTGTGGGTGTCGTGAATCCGGGACAGAATCTCCCGGATGAACGGAATGACGGGCAGCTTCATGCAGGCATCGGTATTCGGGAAAGACCCGGCGCGGGTCCGTCGATGCGATCCGCGCCGGGTTGTCCGTTTATTCAGTGGGGCCCACTTCCTGGCGGTACTTCTTCACGAAGTCCGTAATGAAGATGAAGTTCATGATGAGCATGACGATCGTGATGCCCATGACGGCCCAGCCCTGGCTGGGGGATTTGGCGATGTTGCCCGGCAGGACCACGATCATGAACCAGACAAGGGCGGCGGTCACCGTGACCCACAGGATCCAGGCGGGAATGACGGCGACGTTGCAGAACCGGGACCGCAGTTTCGAGTGGACCCAGCACGCCCCGGTCATGAGGGCGATGGAGGCGATGAGCTGATTCGCCGCGCCGAAGGAGGGCCAGATGATGGTGAAGTTCTTGCTGTAGGCCAGGTAGATCCCGATGAAGGCCGGGATGATC
>ENA-UPTA01000988-UPTA01000988.1-activated-sludge-metagenome-genome-assembly--contig:-NODE-988-length-32449-cov-9.398438_pt1 | contig 32449 bp, 27 predicted proteins | sample MGYA00238184_ERZ773361 | MGnify/ENA primary metagenome ERZ773361 (study PRJEB29100, sample SAMN05720205) | activated sludge metagenome | isolation source: anaerobic digester from wastewater... | reverse complement strand
GCCGAAGGCAAGCGTCTGTCCGACGTGAAGTGATCGCCGCGCAGATCGGCTGATCGACGGGCGCCGCGATCCCTCGCGGCGCCCTTTTCATTCGAGAGAACCACACCATGGAAATCCGACGCATCGCGGGCGCGCTCGGCGCCGAGATCCTCGGGGTCGACCTGTCCGCGCCGCTGTCCGCAGAGACGGTCGATGCGATCCGCCAGGCGTACCTGGAGCACCTGGTCATCTTCTTCCGTGACCAGACACTCGACGCGCCCGCCTACCTGCGCTTCGCCCACCTGATGGGCACGCCGGTCGAGTATCCGTTCGTCAAGGGCATCGACGGCTATCCCGAGATCATCGAGGTGCTGAAGCTCGAGCACGAACGCACGAACTTCGGCGGCGTCTGGCATTCCGACACCGCCTACCTCGACGAACCGCCAAGGGATCGATGCTGCTGGCCCGGCAGATCCCGCCGTACGGCGGCGACACCCTGTTCGCGAACCAGTACCTGGCCTACGACGGCCTGTCGGACGGGATGAAGCGGATGCTCGATCCGCTGGTCGCGGTGAACAGCTCGGCCAAGGCCGACGTGTCACGCACGCGCGAAGACCGGCTGCGCGACAGTGCCCGCGACGACGCGCGCGCCGTGTACGAGGTGGAGCATCCGGTGGTGCGCACGCATCCCGAGACGGGACGCAAGGCGCTGTACGTGAACGTCGCGCACACGACCCGGTTCCGCGACATGACCGAAGACGAAAGCGCGCCCCTGCTGCGCTGGCTGCACGAGCATCAGATCCGCCCGGAATTCACCTGCCGCTTCCGCTGGGCGGTGGGATCGCTGGCGTTCTGGGACAACCGGTGCGCGCTGCACAATCCGGTCAACGACTATCACGGCTTCCGCCGGTCGATGCACCGGATCACGCTCGCGGGCGACCGCCCGCGCTAGCGCCGCGCGCGCATCGTCCCTCAGAAGAAGCCGCGCCCCAGCCACTCGGCCACGAGTGCGGGGCGCTCCGCGCCTTCGATCTCGATCGTGACGTCGTAGGTGGTCTGCCACTGCGGCGCCATCGAGGTGTCGAAGTCCTTCAGACGGAAGCGCGCACGCACGCGCGAACCGGTCGGCACCGGTGACACGAAGCGCAGACGGTTGAAGCCGTAGTTCACCATCGACTTCGAACCGGCGACGTACGGGCAGACCTCGTACGCCATGTTCGCCACCAGCGACAGCGTGAGGAAGCCGTGCGCGATCGTGCCGCCGTACGGGGTCTCGCGGCGCGCACGCTCCGGATCGACGTGGATGAAGTAGGTGTCCTGCGTGAGATGGGCGAACGTGTCGACCATCTTCTGGTCGATCGTCACCCAGTTCGACACGCCCATCTCGGTGCCGACCGCGGCGCGCATCTGTTCGGCGCTCGCGGTGCGTACGGGTCCTTCCATGGTCAGCCAGTCTCCTCGGTTGGCGCCCGGTGCGCGGCGCGCCCGGTCAGCGCATGCGCCGCCGGCGCGACGTGACGTACACGGCCAGCGCACCGCCCAGCAGCATCGGGATGGTAGCCGGTTCCGGCACGGCCGCCGCGGACACCGTCAGGGTGAACTGGCCGATGTAGTCGGGCGTCCCACTGCCGTTCGAGTAGGGCGCGTCGTTGGCCCAGTGCGGCCACACGACATCGTCCTGCGCGCCTGCGGTCCCGCTGCGGCGCACCCAGTCGAACGACGACAGGGTGACCGTCATGCCGTCGACGACCCGGGACACGGCTCCGGCTTCGGGTGCGCCGGAGCTGCCCAGCAGGTCCAGCCCGTTGGGATGGCCTGCAGGGCAGTTGCCGGTCGGGCAGGTGCTGCCGAACAGACCCGACAGTGCCGGGGCCGCGGTCGCCCCGCCGAAGTACAGGTTCAGCACGAAGTGCTGCTCGACGGGCATCGGCCCGGTCGACTCGCCGTACAGCGCATAGGTGTAGGTGCCCGGTGCCAGCGTCAGCGCGATCGAGGTCTCGGTGTCGTTGCCGCGGTTGACGAATCCGCCGCCCACCGGGTCACGCAGGTAGAGATTCCAGCGGTCGGGCGCCGGATTCGGACTGGACAGCGCCGCCTCCTGCGGCTTGCCCAGGGTGTTCCAGAACAGGCCGTTCCAGTTGTTGCCTTCGCTGTTGGTCGAGAACACGCTGGCGGCGGTCAGGGTGGGCGCGGCGTGCGCGCCGGACATCGCGGCCAGGGTGGACAGCGCGGCGACAGCGCTGGCGGCGAGGGTGTTGCGCAGGTTTCGGATCATGGTGCGGGAGTCCTTCGGGATACGGTGGGCGGCGGCGCGGATGCCGATCGGGACCGGCAGGATCGCGGATGTCCGTCCGGCAACGCAAGCGAGGAGCGTGCCATCGGCCCGAAGCGCACGCGAGGGCGCGGGCGCAGCCTGGTCGGGGCGGATCGCACGGAAGCCGGGGATGGGCATCGAGTAAGATCGGCCGACATCGAACATCGCACATTCATCCACGTCAGGAGGGGACCATGTACCAACCATTCGATCTCACCGGCCGCACCGCGGTCGTCACCGGGGGCAACGGCGGCATCGGCCTGGGCATGGCGCGTGCCCTGCTCGCCAGCGGTGCGCAGGTCGTGATCTGGGGCTCCAATGCCGCCAAGACCGAAGCCGCGCGCGCGCAGCTCGCCGCCGAGGGCGGCAAGGTGCACGCGCTGGTGTGCAACGTGGGCGACGAAGCGGCCGTCGACAAGGCGTTCGGCGAATCGGTGGCCCTGCTCGGCGGGCGCGTCGACGCGTGCTTCGCCAATGCCGGCGTGTCCTCGAAGAAGCCGACCCCGCTGGTCGAGATGGACTACGAGGAATTCCGGCGCGTGCAGCAGATCAACGTCGACGGCGTGTTCTTCACGTTCCGCGCGGCGGCACGCCACATGGTCAAGAGCGGCACGGGCGGCTCGCTGGTCGCCACCGCCAGCACCGCCGCCATCGAGGGCGCCGCGCGCAACAGCCACTACGGCGCTTCGAAAGGAGCGGTCACGTCGTTCTGCCGCGCGCTCGCCGTGGAGCTGGCGCGTCACAAGATCCGCGTGAACTCCATCCTGCCGGGCTGGATCGTCACCGACATGACCGCCCGCGCCACCGCCGACGAGAAGTTCACCGCCAACGTGATGCCGCGCATCCCGGCCCGCCGCTGGGGGGCGATCGACGACTTCGGGGGCGCCGCCGTCTGGCTCGCCAGCGACGCGTCGTCGTACTACACCGGCGAGCAGCTGATCATCGACGGCGGCTACACGAAGTTCTGAGCCGGCCCGTGCCGTGCGCGGCGCGTCGACGCGCCGCGCACGGCACGGGCAGCCGCCCGCGGGGCGGCTCCGGATCGTTCAGTCGGCCGACACCGACTCGAAGTCCAGCACGACACGGCCCGACACCTTGCCGGCCACGAGCTCGTCGAAGGTGCGGTTCACTTCGGCCGCCGGGCGCACTTCCACGGGCGTCGGCTTGACCTTGCCGGTCTTCACCAGTTCGACCGTCGCGCGCAGTTCGGCCAGGCTGCCGACGTACGAGCCGCCGATGGTGATCGCACGCTGCGCCAGCGGCGGCAGCGGCAGCGTGATCTCGCCGCCGAACAGGCCGCACATCACGTAGCGGCCGCCCTTGGCCAGCACCGCGATGCCGAGCTCCGCCGTGGGCGGGGCGCCGACGAAGTCGATGGCGCCGGCGATGGCGTCGCTGGCGATCGCCTTGATCTGCGCGGCAGCATCGGCGTCGCGCGAGTTCACCGCGGCCGTGGCACCCTGCGCCTTCGCCTGCGCGAGCTTGCCCGCGTCGACGTCGACGGCGATGATCCGCTCGATGCCCTGCGCACGCATCATCGCGATGCAGGCCATGCCCAGACCGCCGCAGCCGAGGACCACCACCCAGTCGCGCGGCGACAGCTTCGGCAGCTTGGCGATCGCGCTGAACGCGGTCAGGCCCGAGCACGCGAGGGTCGCGGCATAGGCCTCGTCGATGCCGGTGGCATCGACCAGGTAGCGCGCATCGGGTACCAGCACGTGGGTCGCGTACGCGCCCGGCTTCACGATGCCGAGGAAGCGCTGCTGCAGGCAATAGTTGTCGTTGCCGGCCTGGCAGACCGCACAGGTGCCGCAGCCGATCCACGGGTACACGATGCGGCGGTCGCCGACCTTCACGCCCTTGGCGTCCGGGCCCAGCGCCGCCACCACGCCGAACGGCTCGTGCCCGGTGGTGAACGGCGGCACGCAGCCGCGGTCCTTCACGTAGAAGCGCTTGCCGCCGCCCAGGTCGAAGTACCCTTCCCAGATGTGCAGGTCGGAGTGGCACACCCCCGAGCGGGTGATCCGCACCAGGACTTCGCTGCCCTGGGGCTTGGGCGTTTCGCGCATGCGCACCTGCAGCGGCTTGCCGTGCTCGATGACGTCGTAACTCAGCATTTCGTCTCCTGTCGTGTCGTGGTGTCGGTGGGATATGGGACGGCAGCATGACCGCACGCAGCTCGACCGCGCCATCGTCCGCAAATGTACCAGCGCCGGGTTTGGACGCACCCGTCTGCACCGGTAAGCTTCGCGCACACGACCGCGCCGCGGGCCCGCCGCGGACCACGGCGCCACCGCAGCCATCCTCAAGGAGACTCCCCATGTTCGAACCGACCCTGTTGCAGGGCAAGCGCATCCTCATCACCGGCGGCGGCACCGGTCTGGGGGCCTCCATGGCGCGACGCTTCGCCGAGCTCGGCGCACGGCTGGTGCTGTGCGGCCGCCGCCCGCAGATGCTGGACGAGACGGCCGAGGCGCTGCGCAGTGAACTGCGCGCCCAGGTCGACACGATCCCCTGCGACGTGCGCGACCCGGCGGCGGTCGACGCGATGATGGACGACATCTGGCGCACGGGTCCGATCGACGTGCTCGTCAACAACGCGGCGGCGACGTTCATCGCACAGACGGAAAAGCTGTCGTCGCGGGCCGTCGACGCCGTGCTCGGCGTCACGCTGCACGGCGCGGTCTACTGCACGCTGGGGGCCGGTCGCCGCTGGATCGAAGGCGGTCACAAGGGCGTGGTGCTGAGCATCCTGTCGACGTCCACGCGCACCGGGCGCGCGTTCACCGTGCCCTCGTCGATCGCCAAGTCGGGGCTGCTGGCGATGACCCGCAGCCTGGGCGTCGAGTGGGGTCCGAAAGGCATCCGCACCGTCGCCATCGAGCCCGGCCCCTTCCCCACCCGCGCCACCGCCACGCAGCTGATGACCGGCGTACGCGCCGCCGGACGCGGCCCCGCGGCCACGAATCCGCTCGGCCGGGTGGGCGAGCACATCGAGCTGGCCAACCTCGCCGCGTACCTGGTGTCCGACCAGGCCGGCTACATCAACGGCGAATCGGTCGCGATCGACGGCGGCGCGCACCTGCGCACCTCCGGCGCCGAAGACCTGCTGTCCTGGACGGAGGAGCAGTGGGAACAGACGCGCCGGAAATGAACCGCCCGCTGGTCGTCCTCACCAATCCCATCGACGCCCGGGTGCATGCCGACCTCGCACGGCATGCGCGCGTGCTGCTCGTGCCGGAGCCGACCGCCGGGGCGATCCGTGCCGCGGTCGCGCAGGCCGACGCACTGATCGTCCGCGCGCCGCTTCCGGACGACGTGTTCGTGCACGGACCGCACCTCGTCGGCGCCATCCGTCACGGTGCCGGGGTCGACATGATCCCCGTCGACGCCGCCACCGCGGCGGGCGTGGCGGTGGCCAACGTGCCGGGCGTCAACGCGGTGACCGTGGCCGAATACGCGATCGGTCAGATGCTCTCGTGGAGCCGGCGGCTCACGCGCATCGACGCCACGCTGCGCGCCGCCGACTGGCCGACGGCGCGGGCGCTCGCCGACGGCGGCCGCGACCTGCACGGGCGCACGCTCGGCATCGTCGGGGCCGGGGCCATCGGCAGCGCGCTCGCGCGCATCGCCGGCTTCGGCCTGGGCATGACGGTGCTGGGTCATCGGCGATCGCCGCAGGCGCTGCCCGCACCGTTCCAGCGCGCCACCTTCGACGAACTGCTCGAGCGCTCCGACTTCGTCGCCCTCACCTGCCCGCTGACCCCCGAGACGCGCGGCCTGATGGACGCGCAGCGGATCGCCCGGATGAAGCCGGGCGCGGTGCTGGTCAACGTGTCGCGCGGGGCCGTGGTGGTGGAGACGGCCCTGGTCGATGCGCTGGCCGGCGGCCACCTCGGCGGCGCGGTGCTCGACGTCTTCGAAGCCCAGCCGCTGCCGGCGGATTCGCCGCTGCGCCGCATGGACCAGGTGCTGCTGTCGCCCCACATGGCAGGCATCACCGAGGACAGCATGCGTCGCATGGGCGCGCTCGCCGTGGCCCAGGCGCTCGACCTGATCGCCGGCCGCCGGCCAGCGCACCTCGTCAACCCGGCGGTGTGGCCGCACCGCCGACGCAGCCGATACGCACAACAGGAGACCCCATGAAGATCAAGTCGGTGCACGCCACCTGGGTGCACGTGCCCATTCCCGAAGCGCAGCAGCACCTGAGCGACTTCGGGCGCATCAGTTCGTTCGACGCCACCATCGTGCGCATCGAGACCGCCTGCGGACTGGTCGGCTACGGCGAAGCCAAGGAGGAGGTCGGCAGCTCGGGCAACAACCACGGCCTGACGGCGCTGATCAACCACAAGTTCGCCCCGATCCTGATCGGCGAAGACCCGCGCGACATCAACCGTCTGTGGGAGACGCTCTACAACGGCGTGCGCGACCACTACGCGCTGCGCGACGCCCACGTCTTTCCCATCCTCGGACGCCGCGGCATCACCGTGTCGGCGATCAGCGGCATCGACATGGCACTGTGGGACCTGCTCGGCAAGTCGCTCGGTGCACCGGTCTGGCGGCTGCTCGGAGGACGCAAGGCGGCCGCGATGCCCGCCTATGCGTCGGGCGGCTGGGCCGATGCGGCGGGCATCGGCAAGCAGCTGACGAGCTACGTCGAGCGGGGCGGGTTCCGGGCGGTGAAGATGCGGGTGGGCGTGATCGACGGCGCCGTGCGCAACTCGGTCGCGCGCGTGAAGGCCGCCCGCGAGGCGCTGGGACCCGACATCGGGCTGATGTGCGACGCGCACGGCACGTACACGGTGGCCGACGCCAAGCAGTTCTGCCGTCTGGTCGAGGACTGCGACCTGACCTGGTTCGAGGAGCCGGTGACCGGCGACGACAAGCGCGGGCTGGCCGAGGTCCGTGCCAGCACGTCGGTGCCGATCGCGGTCGGCGAGAGCGAGTTCACCCGCTTCGACTTCCTCGACATCGCGCAGCGCGGCGGCGCCGATTTCTTCCAGCCCGACCTCGCCATCTGCGGCGGCATCAGCGAGGCGATGCGCATCGGTGCGATCGCCAGCGCCTACAACCTGCGCCTGGCGCCCCACCTGTGGACGGGCGCGCTCGCGTTCGCCGCCGGGCTGCACGTGACGGCGGCCTGCCCTGCCGGCTACATCCTCGAGTACTCGCTGGGCGCCAACCCGCTGCTGCACGAGCTGGCGGCCGAGAAGTTCGAGGCGCGCGACGGGATGATCGAGATTCCGGACCGGCCCGGGCTCGGCGTCACCGTCGACGAATCCTTCGTGCAGCGCTACGCAGTACCCTTCCCCGGATGACCCTATGGAGACCACCGTGCGATCGATCCTGTTCCGCTCACTCGCCGTCCTTGCCACCGCCGCCGCAACGGCGCTGATCGCGCCTGCGCCCGCCTCGGCGCAGGCGCCTCAGGCCGCGGCCGACTTCCCCTCGCGCCCGCTGCGCATCATCGTGCCGTTCGCACCCGGCGGCGCCACCGACGTGCTGGCGCGCATGGTGGGGCAGAAGCTCACCGATGCCTGGGGCCAGCAGGTGATCGTCGAGAACCGGCCGGGCGCCGGCGGCAACATCGGCGCGGAGGCCGGCGCGCGCGCCGCCGCCGACGGGTACACGCTGACGCTGGCCGCCGCGGGCTTCATGGCGGTCAACCCGTCGCTGTACGCGAAGCTGCCCTACGACTCGGTGAAGGACTTCGCACCGGTGTCGCTGCTGGTGAAGGCACCGCTGCTGCTGGTGGCCAACTCGACGCTGCAGGCGCGCAACGTGCGCGAGCTGATCGACTTTGCGCGCGCCAATCCGGGCAAGCTCAACATCGGCAACGGCGGCACCGGCACCGCCCAGCACCTGGGCGGCGAGTTCTTCACCAGCGCCGCCGGCATCTCCGCCGTGCACATCCCGTACAAGGGCAGCGCCCCCGCCACCAACGACCTGCTGGCCGGCGTGTTCCATGCGCAGTTCGACAACATGGTGACGCTGATCCCGCACGTGAAGTCGGGCAAGCTGCGGCCGCTCGCGGTGTCGTCGGCGAAACGGGTGCCGATCCTTCCGGACGTGCCCACGATCGCCGAATCCGGCCTGCCGGGGTTCGAGACCGGCACCTGGTACGGCGTGATCGCCCCGGCCGCGACGCCGGCGCCGATCGTCGACAAGCTCAACCGCGAGATCAACCGCATCCTCACGCTGCCGGACGTCGCGGAGAAGCTCAACGGCATGGGCCTGCAGGCGGCGGCGATGTCGCCGGCGCAGTTCAGCGACTTCCTGCGCAGCGAGATCGCCAACTACGCGCGCATCATCAAGGCCGCGAACATCAAGCTCGACTGACCCGCCTGCCGGCCAGCCGGGTTCAGGCCGTGTGCGCCGTGACCCGGTTGCGTCCGGCCGACTTGGACGCGTAGAGGGCCTTGTCCGCGCGCTCGACCAGATCGAGCGCCGCCTCGCCGGGTCGGCAGGTGGCGACGCCCGCCGACACCGTGAGGTTGCCGATCGTGTCGCCGTTGGCCTTGCGGATCCGGCTGCGTTCGACGGCCGAGCGGATCTGCTCGGCGGTGGCCTGCGCTGCCGCCAGGTCGCAGTCCGGCAGCACGACCGCGAACTCCTCTCCGCCGTAGCGGGCGGCGGCCTCGACGCGGCCGATCGACGCGCGGATCGCCGCGGCCACGCCGTGCAGCACGCGGTCGCCGAACACGTGGCCGTAGGTGTCGTTCACGCGCTTGAAGTGATCGATGTCGATCATCACCAGGCTGAGCGGCGCCAGGCCGCACCGCGAAGCCTCGAGCGACGCGGAGAGCGCGCGGTCGAACCCGCGCCGGTTGAGCAGGCCGGTCAGGGGATCGGTGAGCACCTCGTCACGCACGCGCTCGAGCTCCTCGGTCAGCCGCCTCACCTCGTCGCGGCCGCGCCCGAGCTCGCCCTGCAGCGCGCCGAGCGACTGGCTCAGGCTGCGCACCTGCTCGACCATGCCGCCGACGTGCGTCTTGAGGTCGGCCATGCTGTCCGTCCGCGCGATCTCGCGTCCGAAGTTGTCCAGGTGGGCGTTGAAGCCGCTCGTCTGGGTGTCGGCGCTGTTCACCGACGACTGCATCTGCCCGAGCAGTTCCATCAGTTCGGTGCGCGCCTTCGAGACCGCCTCCTCGGCACGGTCGACCAGGAACTGCTGGTAGAGCTCGTGGGTGGCCGCGTGCGTCAGACGCTCCTGCGTGGCCAGCACCGCGTCGACCGCCGCGCGCAACGCCGCATTCTCTCCGCTCACGTAGTCGTACCAGAGCGCATAGCTGACCGGATGGTAGCCACCGCCGTGCTTGGACATCTTGGGCAGCGTCAGCCGGAGCAGTTCGGCGCTGCGGTCGGAGGAGTCTTGATCGGTCATCGTGCGGCCCGCTTCGAAGGCATTGCTCCAGGGAGGTGGACGGGCCGACACGTTACGGTCGACGCCGGTCCGTCGGCGAGGTGCGCGGAACCGTCCGCGCGTCGGCCCATGCGCGCGGAAATCGTCGCGAAAGCATATATCAATTTTGCACAGCGACACCGGCCCTCCGTGCCGGTTCGTGACGCGCACGACATCCGCCGGACAAGCGGTCGTTTCGGCGTGAACGGCGTGCGGGACGTGCGGGACGCGCGGGACGTGCGGGACGCGCGGGACGCGCGGGACGTGCGGGACGCGCGGGACGTGCGGGACGTGCGGCGGCGCGGCCCCCGCCGCCACCGCACGCCTCAGGCGGAGGCGCGGGCCCGTGCGTGATCGGGCGCCGCGTCCTCGCCATCGGCCAGCACGTCGAGGCCATGATCGATCAGCGCATGCAGCGCCATCACCCGCTCGACGCCGAACGCCTCGTTCATGGCGAGCTGCGCCTTCTTCCAGTGCCGCCGGGCAGTCGCGTGCAGCGCACGTCCGGCGGGCGTGATCTCGATCAGGCGGCTGCGGGCATCCTGCCCGGGCCCCTGCACGGCCCAGCCCTGGTCGACCAGCAGGCGCAGATTGCGGGTGAGGGTGGACGCATCCATGCCCATGCGGCGCGCGAGCTCGCCCGGCTGGATCGGCCCGAGCGTGACGATGTGCGACAGCATCGAGTACTGCGTGCCTTTCAGCCCGACGGCCGCCAGCTCGGCGTCGTACAGGCGCGAAACGTGGCGCAGCAGCTGGCGCAGCTTGAAGTTGGTGCAGCCCTGCGGGCGAGCGGTCTTCTCCGACATGGTTTATATTGTAGTTGCAACTATTTCATCTACAACCAGGACTCACCCCTGCGGCGGGTCCGGCGAGGCACACAGTATGAAGCCAGGACGACCCGAGACCAACCCGCTGCTCGTCGGGCCCATCCTGCCCACGCTGCTGAAGCTGTCGCTGCCCAACGTGGTCGCCATGCTGATGTCCGTGCTGGTCGGCGTGGCCGAGACCTACTACGTGGGCATCCTCGGCACCGCGCACCTCGCGGCCATGGCGCTGGTGTTTCCGTTCGCGATGCTCACCGGCATGATGTCGGCCGGCGCGATGGGCGGCGGCGTGTCGTCGTCGGTCAGCCGGGCGCTCGGTGCGGGCGACCCGGTGCGGGCGCAGGCCGCCGCGCTGCACGCGGTCGTGATCGGCGCCGCCGCCGGCGCCGTGTATTCGATCGTCTTCCTCGTCTTCGGCCCGGCGCTCTACCGGGTGCTCGGGGGAGAAGGCCGGGTGCTGGCACTGGCAGTCGAGTACTCGGCCGTGCTCTTCTGCGGCGCGGCCTTCGTCTGGCTCATCAACACGCTGGCGTCGGTGCTCCGGGGCACCGGCAACATGCGTGTGCCCTCGACGGTCATCCTGTCCGCCGCCGCGTTGCAGATCGTGATCGGCGGCGTGCTGGGCCTGGGGCTCGGACCGGCGCCCCGGCTGGGACTGCCCGGCGTGGCCCTCGGACAGATCATCGCCAACGCGATCGGCGTCGGCTACCTGCTCTGGTACCTGCGCAGCGGCCGCGGCCGTCTGACGCTGGCGTTCAAGGGGATCGCGCTGCGCGGCGCGCTGTTCGCCGACATCCTCAAGGTCGGCGCGGTCGCCTGCCTGTCCCCGGTGCAGTCGGTGCTGGCCGTGCTGGTGTTCACCGGCCTGATCGCGCGCATCGGCGTGGTCGAGCTGGCCGGCTACGGCATCGGCCAGCGCCTCGAGTTCCTGCTGATCCCGATCGCCTTCGGCATCGGCGTGGCGTCCGTGCCGATGGTGGGCATGGCGATCGGCGCCGGTCAGGTGGCGCGGGCCCGGCGCGTCGCCTGGACGGCGGGCGCGGTGTCGGCGGTGAATCTGGGCGTGGTGGGGCTGGTCGTGTCACTCGCCCCCGACCTGTGGGCCGGCCTCTTCACGCAGGATCCCCTGGTGCTCGCCCATGCGCGCGCCTACCTGCGCTGGGCCGGTCCGGCATTCGCGTTCTTCGGGCTGGGGCTGACGCTGTACTTCGCCTCGCAGGGATCGGGACGGGTGCTGGGACCGGTGCTGGCCTCCACCCTGCGGCTGGTGCTGGTGGCCGCCGCCGGCAGCTGGCTGGCGGCCCGCGACGCCCCGACGTGGGCGTACTTCGCGCTCGTCGGCGTCGCGATGGTCGCCTACGGTCTGTCCACGGCCCTGGCCGTGCGGATCACCCCCTGGTCGGCACCGGCGCCGAAGCCGGCCCCACCCGCGCCGGCCCGCGCGTGACGCGCGCCACGACCGCGCCGTCCGGCGCGGGCATTCCCGCGCTGGCGCGGTCGCTCACAGCAGCGGGCCGAGCCGCTGCTCGCCGCGCTCGTACACCACGTGCGCGCGCCCGACCAGCAGCGGGTCGATCGCGCCGATGCCGTCGAAGTCCTTGTTCGTGTACGGCAGCTTGTGCAGCACGTAGCGCATCGCGTTCAGCCGCGCGCGTTTCTTGCAGTCGCTCTTGATCACGGTCCAGGGCGAGTCGGCGATGTCGGTGCTGAAGAACATCGCCTCCTTCGCCTTGGTGTAGTCGTCCCACTTGTCGAGCGACGCCTTGTCGATCGGGCTCAGCTTCCACTGCTTGAGCGGATGCGCCTCGCGTTCCTTGAAGCGGCGGCGCTGCTCCTGACGGCTGACCGAGAACCAGAACTTGATCAGGTGGATGCCGCTGCGCACCAGGTTGCGCTCGAACTCGGGCGCCTGGCGCATGAACTCCTGGTACTCCTGCTCGGTGCAGAACCCCATCACGCGCTCGACGCCGGCCCGGTTGTACCAGGAGCGGTCGAACAGCACGATCTCGCCGGCGGTCGGAAGATGCTGGGTGTAGCGCTGGAAGTACCACTGCCCCCGCTCGGTCTCGGTCGGCTTCTCGAGCGCAACGACGCGCGCACCCCGCGGATTCAGGTGCTCCATGAAGCGCTTGATCGTGCCGCCCTTGCCGGCCGCGTCGCGCCCTTCGAACAGGATCACCACGCGCTGCCCGGTGTCCTTCACCCACGCCTGCAGCTTGAGCAGCTCGACCTGGAGCCGGTACTTCTGACGCTCGTAGTTCTTGCGCAGCATCAGGCTCTTGTACGGGTAACCACCGTCGCGCCAGTCGTCGGACAGCTCCTCGTCGGGATTCGTGCCGGTGCGCTCGCGCGCCGGCGGGCCGGATTCGAGCATCGCCTTGCGCAGCATGGCCGCCTCGTCGGGCGACGCGCCGGCGAGGATCGTGCGCAACGTGTCCGCCACGGCGTCGATCCCGTCGCGTGCGGCCCCGCGCATCATGTCGGCAGCCGCGGCGAGCTGCGCACCTTCGGCCGCCTTGACCGCGGACGAGACGGTGAACCGCTCGATGCCCTTCGGGTCGAGATGCGGCGGAATGTCACCGGCACGGGACGGCCGGGCCGAGGACCGGCGCCGGCGTGACGGTGCGGCGGCAGCCGGTGCAGCGGCGCGCGGGGCCGCTGCCGGCGCGGTCGTGGCGGCATCGGCCGTGGCGGGGGTGGCCGTTGCGGCCGGCATCGCGACGCCTGCCGCTGCGTTCGGATCGGCCGGGGCCGGGGTCGGACTGACGATCGTGAGCGTGCGCTTCGTGGCCATGCGATTCGGACTCCGCGATAAGTGCTGGGATGCGGGCGACGGCCCTTGGTCTGACACCGCCCGAACGAATAACAATAACGCAATCATTGTTAACCCGGTGGCCCCATCCGTCCGGGCGTGTCTTCCTGGCGACAGGCGGCGACGGCCGGGGGGCGGCGCAGGCCGGTATCCTGCGGGGCATGTCCGCGCCTGCCCCAACCGTCCCGACCGCATCCGGCGCCGGCAGCCGGCCGATTCCCCGACCGGTCGCCGTCGCCGTCCTGCTGCTCATCGCCGTGGCGCTGGGCGCCAACCACGTCGCTGCGCGGCTCGCGTTCGACCACGGCGCCAACGTCGCGACCGCCGTCGTGCTGCGCTCGCTCGGCACGGCCGTCGCCATCGGGCTGCTGCTGCGGGCGACCGGCGTGCCGATGCGACTGCCCCCACCGACCGCACGCCGTGCGATCGTCGTGGGCCTGGGCGTCGCAACGCAGAGCCTGTGTCTGTACTCGGCCGTGGCCCGGCTGCCGGTGGCGCTCGCCCTGCTGGTGTTCAACACCTTCCCGCTGCTGCTGGCGCTGATCACGTGGCGCATCGACGGCCAGCGGCCCGATGCCCGCGTGCTGATCGCGATGCTGATCGCGCTGGTCGGGCTGACGCTCGCGCTGGACGTGCCGGGTCGCCTGGCCGGTGCACGCGCGGCCGGTCAGCCCCTGCCGATGGCCGGCGTCGCGTTCGCCTTCGCGGCGGCCGTCGCCTTCTCGACCGCCCTGTTCCTCACGACCCGCTGGCTGGGCGGCGTCGACGGGCGGGTGCGCACGCTCTGGACGATGGGGGTGGTGCTGACGGTGGCGGTCGTCGTCGGCGGCAGCACGATCGGATTCGCGCTGCCGGTCGACGCGACCGGCTGGCTCGGCCTGGGCCTGCTGACGGTGCTGTACGGCGCGGCGATCACGGGCGTGTTCGTGCTGCTGCCGCGGCTGGGCGCGGTGAACAACGCGGCCCTGCTCAACTTCGAGCCGATCGCCGCCATGGCGCTCGGCTGGCTGGTCCTCGACCAGCGCATGGCGCCGGTGCAGGTGGCCGGCGCCCTCATCGTCGTGGTCGCGATCGTGATGCTGAGCACCGGGCGGCGCTGAACGGGGCCAGGGCCCCCGAAGCGCCTGGTCCCCGAAGCGCGTGGAGGGAACGCCCCGGGCAGACGGCCGCTACAGCACGAGGCCGTCGCCGGCAGACTGCGATGCCGCCCAGGCCGGATCCAGCGACAGGAACGCGAACCCGTCGTCGCGCCAGCCGCCGCCGGCCAGGACCGCCGCGCGTTCGTCGGTGTCGGCCGTGTACAGGTAGGCGCCGTTGCTCAGGTTGGCGAGGCGATACACCGCCTCGACCCCCTCGCCCCACGCGTTGGGCGCGAAGAAGGTGGCGCTGTCGTACCGGAGGTAGGTGTAGTCGCTGAGCACGATGTCGCGCTCGACCGGATTGATCGTGTAGAAGTAGCCGCCGGTCAGCAGGTTGGCGAACCGGTACACGGGGAGATAGCCGTCGATCCAGTTGTCCTGCGCGGCGAACGCCTCGCCTTCGAAGCGCAGCTGCGGGAAATTGGCCGGGATGTACGCCCGCTCCTGCTCGCTGGCGGTGTAGAAGTACTGCGCGTTGTCGGTGTTGAAGTAGCGGTAGACGTGCGCGTAGGTGCGGTCGACCGCGACGGTGGACCCCAGCACCAGGTCGAGCAGACTGACGGTGCGATCGTCGAAGCGCAGGTTCTCGATGCTGCGCAGGGTGTCGACGCCGCTGTCCGACTGTCCCGGGTAGGGCGCGATGTACCAGTCGGTGCCGGTCCAGCCGATCGCGTGCGCGGCGAACGTCCCGGAGATGACCGCCGTGTCCAGCCCGATGCCGCCGTCGAGCACGTCGTTGCCCGGTCCGCCGTCGAGCACGTCGTTGCCGACCCCGCCCGTCAGCCGGTCGTCGCCGGCACGCCCCGTCAGCACGTTCGGACGGTCGTTGCCGACGAGCGTGTCGGCCGCGTCCCCACCGGTCGCATTCTCGATCGACGTGCCGAATGCAATGCCGACCGACAGATCGTCGGTCCAGGAGCGCGAGAACGCGAAATCCCAGTACACCAGCGCGTTGCCGAGATCGCTGACCGCCCCCTCGCGCAGATCGATCGTCGCCGACTCGCCCGAACCCTCCCACACGATCGTGTCGTTGCCGCCCGCATCCCAGAGCGTCTGGAGGTACGACTGCCCCTGAACGAACATATACGTGTCGTCGCCGGTGCGCCAGGCATTGTTCGCGCCGTAGATCGCCTGCAGCGCGAGGATGTCGTAGAGCATCGGCGTGGTCGGCTCGAACTCCGCCCAGGAACCGGGCGACACCACCGACGCGTTGTACGTCATCAGCGTGTTGACGTACGCGTCCTGTTGCTCCGGCAGCACGGTCGCACCCTCGAACGGATGCTTGAGGCCCAGCGCATGTCCGATCTCGTGGAGCAGCGTCGAGTACCCGTACGTGCCGGGTGCCGCACCGTCCCCCCAGGGCGCGAGCGCGTTCAGCCAGACGTCGCCCGCCTTGGCCGTGGCCGCAGGCTCGAATGCACGGGACTGATCGTCGGGATCGAGCGCGGTCCAGGCGAACCGCAGCTCCCCCACGTCGGTCGCCGTCTCGGTCACCTCCACGAACCGCACGTTCGCCACGGCGGCCCAGGAGGCAAGCGCCGCGCGCACCGCATCGCGCATCACGGGATCGAGCGCGAACACGCCGCTGCCCGGATCCACGTTGGAGGTGCCCGGCGCGTAGTCGGCCGCGGCCAGGGACCAGACGCTGGTGGTGTCGGCGAAGCTGAAGCTCAACTCGACCGGTGACGGGGAGGTGCCCGCGCCCCAGCGCAGCGGGCCCAGCAGCGCGTCGATCCGCACGTCCCCGACGGTCGGAATCTGCGACACGGGGACGGCATTGGTGAAAGGTGTCGCCATGAGATGGAATCCGCGTTCGGCCGAAGGAATCACCGGCCAGGGGCCGAATTCTGCCCTACTCCAGCGGCTCCACCGTGACCGCCACCGACAGCACGTGCTCGCCCCCGCCGCGCACCACGCCGCGCAGCGGCGCGACGTCGCCATACTCGCGTCCCCAGGCGAGGGTCACGAACTCGGTGTCGGCGAGTTTCCCGTTGGTGGGATCGACGTCGACCCATCCCAGCCCCGGGCACCAGGCCGACACCCAGGCGTGCGACGCGTCCGCGCCCACCAGGCGCGGCTGGCCTGCGGGCGGATGCGTGAGCAGGTAGCCGCTGACGTAGCGCGCCGGCAGGCCGATCGAGCGCAGGCCGGCCACCATCAGGTGCGCGAAGTCCTGGCACACGCCACGCCCCAGACGCAGCACCTCGTCCAGCGGCGTGGCCACCGTCGTGGCCGAGGGATCGAACTCGAACTCGCGGTGGATGCGCCGGGCGAGGCCCGAGAGCGCGTCCAGCCAGCGCCGCCCCGGCGTGAACTCGGCGGCACCGAGCCGGGCGCATGCGCCGGAGCGCGGAACCGCCGGCGACGACAAGACGAACTGGGCGAGCTCGAATCGGGTCGCCGCCCCCGCGGAGACGGCCGCCTCCCGGACGTCCTCCCAGCCGGGCGAGGGCGCGTCGGGCGGCGGTCCGTGCGGATCGACCTCGACGATCGATTCGGCGTGCACGCTCGACGCCGTGTGCGGACGGGCCAGTGCGAAGTGCTCGACCGGGTTGCCGAAGAAGTCCTGGTCGCTGCGGCGCTCGGTCGGTTCGGGCGTGATCGTCAGCGCGTGCTGCAGCAGCCGCTGGTAGGGCGCCGACCGCGGACGCAGGTGCGCACGCTGCCAGGCATGCTCGGCCGTGTGCGCGTACCGGTACGCCGTCTCGTGCCGGACCCGGTAGCGGACCGTGGCCGCCGTCGTCGCCGCGCTCATGCGTTGTCTGCGCTCATGCGTTGACCGCGCTCAGGCGCTCGGCGTTGCCGTGGCTGAACACCTGCAGCGACAGCCGGTCGCTCACCGCGAAGGCGGCGGCACGCAAGGCATCGAGCGCGGTCCGCAGCCGGGGGCTCTCGGGATTCAGGTCACGTGCCGGGTCGAGTGCGGCGGCCAGCCGGATCGGTGCCTCGATCAGTGCACCGCCGCAGTCGCCGAGCACCGGCTCGAGGCGCTGCAGGAAGTCGGCGATGCCGGAGGCCTGATACAGCACCGAACGGGGATTCGCGCGGTCGAGCACCAGCAGGTCGAGCACCGGCAGCCACTCGGGTGCGCTCGTGTAGCGCGCCCGGTAGGTGATGATCGAATCGGCGAGCTCCAGCAGCCAGCCGAGTCCGGCGGCGCGTCCTTCGTCGACGGCGGTCTGCAGCGCCAGGCAGGTGAACGCCAGGCGCTCGACCCGTCGCCCGATCGACAGCAGGCGCCAGCCGGCGTCGCGCGTCATCCCGTCGAGGGCGAACCCCGACAGCGTCATGACGCCGGCGATCGCGCGATCGAGCCACGCCAGCGCATCGATCAGCGACAGCGGCCGGTCGAAGGCGGGATCCTGCGTCAGGCCGTTGAGGGTGCGCCAGTTGTCCATCGACAGGCGGTCGCGCAGCGTGAAGGCCACGCGCGCGAGCTGGCGCAGATTGCCGGCGAGGCCCAGCGCACGCCGCTCCAGCGACGCGGACGCGAGCAGCCCGGCGTCGATGTCCTCGTCGTCCGGCTGCAGCAGACCGAACCGGCGCGACAGGGCCACGAGGGCATCGGTCGCGACGCGGTCCTCGTCGGCGGCGGTGAGCCGGTACGACAGGGTCAGGCGCAACAGGCGCGCCGCGTCGTCGCAGCGCTCGGCATAGCGGCCGAACCAGAACAGGTTCTCGGCGATCCGCGTGGGCAGCGCGGCCCCCGCACGGACGAGTTCGCCGGCCGACACGGTGGAGCGCAGCAGCGAGAAGGACGCGTTCACCGGCCGCTGCGACAGCACCCAGGTGTCCTTGGAGGCGCCCCCCCGCTGCATCGACACGACGCGCGCCTCGTTGCTGGCCGCGACCCGCGTCAGCCCGCCCGGCATCACCACGTACCCGCCGGGCGTGGCGACCGCGAACACCCGCATGCCGATCGCGCGTGCGCCCACGCCCCCGCGCGCCGCGCCCGTGAGCACCGGCGCCTGCGACAGGCGCACCAGTTCCTGGGCGATGTACCGCCCGGGATGGCGCATCACGCGCCGGCGCAGTGCGCGCGCCGCGTCGGCGTCCAGATCCTGCCCGAACACCGGCTCGAACGGATGCGCCGGATCGGCCGGCTTGAACACCAGCGCGTCCATCCGCGCGAACGCGTCCTCGCGCGCGGCGCGCTCGCCGCACCACCAGGTGCCGACCGACGGCATCTTCAGAGGCTCGCCGAGCAGACGCTGGGCGAGCGCGGGCAGGAACCCGAGCATCGCACCGGACTCGAGCACCCCCGAACCCAGCGCGTTGGCGATCAGGACCGAGCCGGTGCGCATGCAGTCGGTGAGTCCGGGCACGCCGAGCGCGGAGTCGGGGCGCAGCTCGAGCGGGTCGCAGTACCCGTCGTCCAGGCGGCGCAGGATCGCGTGCACCCGCTGCAGTCCGTCCAGTGTCTTCAGCCACACCCGCCCGTCGCGCACGGTGAGGTCGCCGCCCTCCACCAGCGGAAACCCCAGGTAGCGCGCCAGCATGGCGTGCTCGAAATACGTCTCGTTGTAGGGGCCGGGCGTGAGCAGCACCGTGCGCACCGGCCCGTCGTCGCGCGGCGCGTAGTGCGCGAGCGCGTCGCGCAGCGTCGCGAAGAACGCGGCCAGGTGCTCGACCCGCAGGTCACGGTACAGCTCGGGAAACACCCGCGACACGATCAGCCGGTTCTCCAGCGCATAGCCGGCACCGGACGGGGCCTGCGTGCGGTCGGCCAGCACCCACCAGCGGCCGTCGGGCGCGCGTGCGAGGTCGGCCGCATACACGTGCAGATGCATGCCGGACGCCAGACGTGCGCCGTGCGCGGCGCGCACGAACCCGCCGTGCCCGAACACGAGCTCGGGCGGCACGCATCCCTCGCGCATCAGCGTCTGCGGCCCGTACAGGTCGGCGAGGATCAGGTTCAGCAGACGGGCGCGCTGCGCGATCGCGGCCTCGATCTCGTGCCACTCCTGCTGCGGGATCAGCAGCGGCAGCACGTCGAGCTCCCAGGGGCGGTCGAGGCCCTGGGGGTCGGCGTACACGTTGTACGTGATGCCGTGCTCGCGGATCTGCCGCTCGGCCGACTGCAGGCGCTCGCCGATCTGGCGGGCGCCCACCGACGCCATCCGCGCGATCATCGTCGACCAGTGCGCGCGCGGGCGCAGCGGCGCCTCGAACAGCTCGTCGAACCGGTCCCGCGCGGGCGGATAGGCGGCCAGCAGGTCAGCGTGCTTCGTCAAACAGGGCGCCTCAGATCGAGCGTGAACGGATGGTCGGGATTGCGCGGTTCGTCGACGACGCGGACCGCGCCGGGCGAGTGCCCGATCCGGAAGAAGCGCGCCAGCCGCCTCGCCTCGGCCTCGTACGCGTTGACCGGAAACGTGTCGTGGTTGCGCCCCCCGGGGTGGGCGACATGATACTGGCAGCCGCCCATCGAACGCCCCATCCAGCGGTCGACGAGGTCGAAGGTGAGCGGCGCGTGCACGCCGATCGTCGGATGCAGGCCCGACGGCGGCGACCACGCCCGGTAGCGCACGCCGGCGACGAACTCGCCGACCCGGCCGGTGCGCTGCAGGGGCACCGGCCGCCCGTTGCAGGTCAGCACGTGCCGGTCGTCGACCAGCCCGCGCACTGCCACCTGCACGCGCTCCAGCGACGAATCGACGTAGCGCACCGTGCCGCCCGCGGCGCCCTCCTCGCCCAGCACGTGCCAGGGTTCCAGCGCCAGCCGCAGCTCCACCTCGACGCCGCGGGCCGCGAAGTCGCCCAGTCTGGGGAAGCGGAACTCGAAATGCGGCGCGAACCATTCGGGCTTCAGCACATAGCCGGCCGCGGCGAGTTCGTCGAGCACGTCGGTGAAGTCCTCCCACACGAAGTGGGGCAGCATGAAGCGGTCGTGAAGTTCCGTGCCCCAGCGGCGCAGCCGTGCAGGCCGGTAGGGCGCGCGCCAGAAGCGCATCACGAGCGCGCGCATCAGCACCTGCTGCGCCAGGCTCATGCGCGCGTGCGGCGGCATCTCGAACGCGCGCATCTCGAGCAGCCCCAGGCGGCCGGCGGGCCCGTCGGGCGAATGGAGCTTGTCGATGCAGAACTCGGCGCGGTGGGTGTTGCCCGTGACGTCGGTCAGCAGGTTGCGCAGGATGCGGTCGACGGTCCAGGGCGGGATCCCGCCGGGCGGCCGGTCGCTCAGCCGGGCGATCTCGGCGAAGGCGATCTCGAGCTCGTGCACCGCGTCGCTGCGCGCCTCGTCGATGCGCGGCGCCTGGCTGGTCGGTCCGACGAACAGCCCGGAGAACAGGTACGACAGCGACGGATGGTTCAGCCAGTAGCCGACCATGCTGGCGAGCAGGTCCGGCCGGCGCAGGAACGGCGAATCGAGGACGCGCTCGGCGCCCAGCACGAAGTGGTTGCCCCCGCCGGTGCCGGTGTGACGCCCGTCGAGCATGAACTTCTCGGTCGACAGGCGCGAGGCATGCGCGGCCTCGTACAGGAACGTCGTCTGCTCGACCAGTTCGGACCAGGAGGCGGCCGGCTGCACATTGACCTCGATCACGCCGGGGTCGGGCGTCACCCGCAGGTGCGTGATGCGGGGGTCGCGCGGCGGCTCGTAGCCTTCGAGCACCACCGGCACGCGCAGATCGGCCGCGGTCGCCTCGATCGCCGCCACCAGTTCCAGGTAGTCGTCGAGCGCGGCACACGGCGGCAGGAACAGATGCAGCCGACCGTCGCGCGGCTCCGCGCACAGGGCGGTGCGCGTGATCCAGGACGCCGATTCGAACAGACCCGGCGCCCGGGATGCCCCGGCGTCGGCCGAGCCCGGGGCCTGCGGCGCGTCGCACGCATCCGCCACGCCCGTCACGCCCGTCACGCCCGTCACGCCCGTCACGCCCGGCAACTGCTGCCGGATCTGCTGATGGGGCGGCAACGGCGGGAACCCCTGCGACTGGTCAGGCACCTGCACCCAGGAGCGGTCCGCAGGCGCCGCCCACGGCTGCGCGTCGAGCGGCAGCCGGAACCCCATCGGCGAGTCGCCGGGCACCAGGTAGCAGCGCTGCGCGCGCAGGAACCATGGGCCGCTGCGCCAGCGCGCGCCGGGACCCTCGTTGCGGGCGATCGGCAGCACGTGCCCCACCGTGCGGTCGAGCCCCTGCTCGAACACCCTGCGCAGGCGCGCCCGCTCGAGCGGGTCGTCGAGCCGCGCGTCGAACGGATCGACGTTCGACGGCAGCCGGCGCTCGCGCCACAGGTAGTACCAGGTGTCCTCGTACGCCGGGAACACGCAGGCCGGATCGAGCGCGAGCCGGGCCGCCACGCCGTGGAGGAAGCGCGCGGCCTGCGCCTCGGTCGCACCGTGGTCGGTCGCCTCGTCCGCGAACAGCGTCGGATCGCTCCAGAGCGGCTCGCCGTCGCGGCGCCAGAACAGGTTCAGCGACCAGCGCGGCAGCTGCTCGCCCGGATACCACTTGCCCTGCCCGAAGTGCACGAGCCCCTGCGGGGCGTAGTGCCGCTTCAGGCGGGCGAGCAGTTCGGCGGCGCGCAGACGCTTGGTGGGCCCCACTGCGTCAGTGTTCCATTCGGCGCCCTCGCGGTCGTCGACCGACACGAAGGTCGGCTCGCCGCCCTGGGTGAGGCGCACGTCGTGCGCGGCCAGATCCGCGTCGATGCGCTGTCCCAGGGCGTCGATCTCCCGCCACTGCCCGTCGCTGTAGGGCCGCGTGACGCGCGGCGCCTCCCACACGCGCTCGACCTTCATCGCATGCGCGAACGTGCATTCGCTGCGCTCGACCATGCCCGACACCGGGGCGGCCGACGAGGGCTCGGGCGAACAGGCCAGCGGGATGTGCCCTTCGCCGGCCAGCAGGCCCGAGGTCGGATCGAGCCCGATCCATCCCGCGCCGGGCAGGTACACCTCGCACCACGCGTGCAGGTCGGTGAAGTCGGCCTCGGGCCCCGCCGGTCCGTCGAGCGGCTTCACGTCGGGCGCCAGCTGGATCAGGTAGCCCGACACGAAGCGCGCGGCCAGCCCGAGGTGGCGCAGCAGCTGCACCAGCAGCCAGCTCGAGTCGCGGCAGGACCCCGCGCCGCTGACCAGCGTCTGCTCGGGCGTCTGCACGCCGGGCTCCATGCGGATCAGGTAGCGGATGTCGCGTTGCAGGCGCTGGTTCAGCGCCACCAGAAAATCGATGGTGCGCACGCGGGCGCGCGGCACCTGCGCAAGATAGTCGGCGAAGCGCGGCGTTGCCGGCAGACACGCCATGAACGGCGCCAGTTCGACCTGCTGCCCGGCGTCGTAGGTGAACGGCACGTGCTCGGCCTGCGGCTCCAGGAAGAAATCGAACGGGTTCAGCACCGCCATCTCGGCGACCAGGTCGACCTCGATGCGGAACACATCGGTCTTCTCGGGAAAGACGAGGCGGGCGAGGTAGTTGGACTGCGGATCCTGCTGCCAGTTGACGAAGTGACCGACCGGCTCCACCCGCATCGAATACGACAGCACGCGGGTGCGCGCGTGCGGGCAGGGTCGCAGGCGCACGATCTGCGGCCCCAGCGCAACGGGGCGGTCGTAGCGATAGTGCGTGACGTGGTTCAGCGCGACATGGATGGACACGGGGGACTCCGGAGGACGTGCGAGGACGGATGCGCGGCGATCACCGGCATGCGGACCCCGCTCGGTACGCAAGACGCATGCCGGCGTTTTGCGCGTCTGCGGCGCAGCGCGGCACCGCACTGGTGCATCGCGCGCAGACGCGGGGCGCGCCGTCCGGATTTGCACCGGCTTTCCCTGTGATATCCGCGCCTGATGCCACGCGGGCGGCTGTGATCATGTGGAAAAAAGGGCTCCCGACTCCACATGAAAACGCTGACCATCGCGGTGATCGCCGCGCTGGTCGTGGCTGCGCCGCTGTTTGCGAGCCGCGACGAGCACTCGGAAGCCGTGGCGCAGGCGCGTCGCGGCGACTTTGCCACGGCGCTGCCCACGCTCGAACGGCTCGCCCGCACCGACGGCGGCGACCGGCGTCATCTGCACGACTACCTGGTCGTGCTCGGCTGGGCTGGCCGGCACGCCGATGCGGTGACGGCAGCGGACACGGCCGACCTGGGCGGCGCGCCGGCGTACGTGCTGGAGGCGGTTGCCCGCTCCGCACGCGAAGTGCAGCGCTTCGACCTGTCGCGCAGCCTGTTCCTGCAGTCGATCCGCAGGCACCCCGACCGGGTGGAAAGCCGCGTCGGGCTGGCACTGAGCCTGTCGGACCAGGGCCGGCACCGTGCGGCGGCCGATCTGCTCGAAGTGCTGGCGGAACGGCATCCGGACCGGGTCGACGTCTACGAGGCACGGGCGGTCGTCGCGGAATCGGCCAGCGACTGGATCCAGGCGCTGGCGATGCACCAGCTCACGCTCGAACGTGCGCCCGGCCGGCGCGAATCCCAACGCGGCGTGCTTCGCGCCGCCGCGAAGCTCGGCGCCCAGCACCTGGCCCATGACCTCGCCGCACGCGACCCCGGCCTGATCACCGCGGACGAGCTGCGCACGCTCGCCGCCGACCGGACCGCCATCTCGATGCGCTGGGGCCGGATCGAGGAGCGCATCGCAACGGGCGACGCCCGCTTCCACTGGCTGTCGCGCGCACTGGCCGACAGCGAGGAGGTCGCCACGGCGCTGGTGCGCGACGGCGGCGCCGCGGCGCGCGCGGACCGCGTCGTCCGCCAGCTGCTCAACGACCGCGTGGTGGCGCTGAACTGGCGCCACAGCAACGAACAGGCCGTCGCCCTCTACGAGCGGCTGCTCGCCGCCGGACTGGAGCCGCCGGCCTACACGCAACGCGCTGCGGCCGATGCCTACCTCGCGGTGCGCCAGCCCGAGCGCGCCGCCGCCCTCTACGCATCGGCCCGGCGCGAGATCGTCGACGACTTCAACCTCGAGCTCGCCTACTTCTTCGCGCTGGGCGAATCCGAGCGTCACGACGACGCGATCGCGCAGATCGACGCTCTCGCGGCGCGCACGCCTGCGCGGCATCGCGACGGCCGCCCCAACCACGACGCACAGACGGCGCGGGCGATGGCGGCGCTGGCCCGCGTGTTCACCGAGCGCCCGGCCCAGGCCGAGACGATGGCCGCCAAGGTGATCGAGGACGCGCCCTACAGCGCCGAATCGCGCGCGCTCGCCGCATCGGTCGCACAGGCGCGCGGCTGGCCGCGCCGCGCCGACGAGGAGTACCGGCGTGCGCTGGCCACCGATCCCGAGAGCGCCGGTCTGCGGGCCGAACGCATCGGGCCGCTGCTCGAGCTGCACGAGTTCGCCGCGGCGCGCAGCGAACTCGACCGCGCGCGCGCCGAGCGGCCCGACGACGCCCGCGTCAAACGCGCGGCCGACGTGTGGGCCGTGCACGCGTCCCCCGAGCTCTACGTCGACGCCGGCTACGCGCGCTCGACGACCGCTTCGCCCACCGGCGCACGCGACTGGCGCGTCGACACCTGGCTGTATTCGGCACCGCTGGCGCACCGCTGGCGTGCCTTTGCGCACACGTACAACGCCCGCGCGACGATCGACGGCACCGGCATCGGCTGGAACCGCATGGGGGCGGGCGCGGAGTACCGGGCTCGCGACCTGCGTCTGACCGCCGAAGCCAACGCCGGCAGCGGCGCGCCCGCCGGTCTCGCCGTGTCGGGCCGCTGGCAGCCCGACGACCACTGGCGCCTGTCCGCACAGGGTCAGTCGGTCAGCAACAGCATTCCGCTTCGGGCCTGGCTGCAGGGCATCCGCGCCAACGAGCTCGGCACGGACGCCCAGTACGCCGTCAACGAATCCCGGCGCTTCTCCGGCGGACTGGGCCGCCTCGGGTTCAGCGACGGCAACACCCGCCGCATCGCAAGCGCGAACTGGAACGAACGCTGGATCACCGGACCGCGCTTCAAGCTCGAGACCAACCTCGGTGTCTGGCATTCGCGCAACAGCCGCGACGGCGCGCCCTACTTCAACCCGGCGCGCGACACGTCGGCCACGCTCGAGGTGGCCGGCGAGTGGACCACCTGGCGCAGCTACGAGAACAACTTCAAGCAACGGCTGGCGATCGGCGCCGGCCGGTACTGGCAGCAGGGCTTCGCATCCGGACCCGTGTGGACCGTGCGGTACGACCATGCGTGGGAGTTCGACCGCCGTGTCGCGCTGCGTTACGGCATCGGGCGGCTGCTGCAGCCCTACGACGGCGTCGGCACCGGACGCACGTTCTTCTCGCTGACGCTCGACTGGAGATTCCTGTGACCCCTGCGCTGCTCATCGAACGCGGGCCACGGGCCGCGTGCGCGTTCGCGTCGCGGTTCGCGCTCGCGACGCTCGCGCTGCTGCTGAGCCTGGCGTCGGCGCCCGCCGACGCGCGCCAGTCGACGGTGGGGCCCGACAGCTTCGTCGCGCTGTCGTACCACGAGATCGACGACGACCTGAACCCGCGCGACGGGAACGCGATCGGGCGCTACGGCATGGAGTCGTCGGCGCTGGTCGCGCAGTTCGCCTGGCTGCGCGAGAACGGCTACACGCCGGTGAGCCTGTCGGCCGTGATCGAGGCCCGCAACGGCGGCCGGCCGCTGCCCGCGAAGTCGATCCTGCTCACCTTCGACGACGGCTACGCGAGCTTCTACCACCGGGTGTTTCCCGTGCTTCGGCTGTTCGGCTATCCGGCCGTGATCGCGCTGGTCGGCACGTGGATGGACACGCCTGAAGGCCGGGACATCGACTACGAAGGCCATCCCGTGCCGCGCGACGCGTTCCTCACCTGGCCGCAGGTGCGCGAGATGGTGCGCTCGGGTCTCGTCGAGGTCGCGTCGCATTCGTACGACCTGCACCATGGCGTACCGGGCAATCCGCAGGGCAACCTGCTGCCCGCCGCAACCACGCGCATCCACGACGCGGCCACCGGCCGCTACGAGGACGATGCCGCCTACGAAGCCCGCATCCGCGCCGACCTCGCCCGCAGCCGCGCGCTGATCGAACGCGAGACCGGCCGGCCTCCGCGGGCCGTCGTCTGGCCGTACGGCCGCTACAACGGCACCACCCAGGCGATCGCACGCGGCCTCGGCATGCCCGTGATGATGACGGTCGAGTCGGGCATCAACACGCCCGACGTGCCGGTGGACGCGGTCCACCGGTCGATCGTGCAGTTCAGTCCCGACCTGAACGCATTCGTCGACGAGATCGAGACGGTGTGGCCGGCCGATCCGCGGCGCGTCGTGCACGTGGATCTCGATCGCCTCCACGACGCGCTGCCGGAGGAACGCGAGCGCCGGCTGTCGCAGCTCATCGACCGCATTGCCGAGATCCGGCCGAACACGGTGTTCCTGAAGGCCTGGTCGGACACGGACGGCGACGGACGCGCCGACCACCTGTACTTCCCGAACCGGCACCTGCCGGTGCGCTCCGACCTGTTCAACCGCGTCGCCTGGCAGCTCGCGACCCGCGCCGAGGTGTCGGTCTACGCCGCGCTGCCGGTCGCGGCCTTCGGCCCGGGCACGGACCCCGCGCCCGAATCCACCGTGACCGGCATCTACGAGGACCTGGCGCGGCACGCCTACTTCTCCGGCATCGTCTTCCAGGAACCGGACACGCACCCGGCACCGGACAGCGACGCCTACGTCGCCTCGACCCGCGCCCTGCTCGAACGCGCGCGCATGCACCGCGCCCCCCTGCGCTCCGCGCGCGCGTTCGCCGCCGACGGCATGTCGCCCGACGCCCTGGCTGCGCTGGTCGCACGACGGGGCAGGGACTACGACTACCTGTCGCTGCGTGTGACGGCGGACGGCGCGCCGCCGGGCACCGGCGCCCGGACGTCCACCGTCGACGCGCTGGCGGGCGCCGTTGCCGTCGGCGGTGTCCTCGGGGGTGCCGACGCGCACAAGGTGATCGTCGAGATCGCCGCACCGGGCGCATCGCCGTCGGGCTTCGGCTCAGGCACGTCGCTGGCGCGCCTGCTGCGCCGGCTGGAACTCGAGGGCGCGCGCAGCCTCGCGTTCGCGCCCGACGATCCCGCCGCCGACCAGCCGCCCCGGCGTCAGGTGATCCCGCCGTTCTCGCTGCGCGCCCTGCCGCTGCGGTGACCTCCGACCGGCCAACCGACATGACCCCAGACCATTCCGAACTCGTCGGCAGCGTGCTCGCCGGATTCGCCTTCTACTACCCGCTGTTCATGTCCTACCTCTGGATGGCGGGCGCGCTGTTCTACTGGTTCCGCTTCGAGCGCCGCCAGGGCAGCCGCGTCGACGCGCCGCCTCCGCGTGCCACGCACCCGCTGGTCGCGGTGCTGGTGCCGTGCCACAACGAAGAGGACAACCTGCTCGACACGATGACGTTCCTGTCGAAGCTGGACTATCCCAACTACGAGATCATCGCGATCAACGACGGCAGCACCGACGGCACGGCCGCGCTGCTCGACCGCATGGCGTCGCGCTACCCGCGCCTGCGCGTCGTGCACCTCGCGCGCAACCAGGGCAAGGCGATGGCGCTGAACACCGCCGCCAAGCTGACCCGCGCGGAGTTCCTCGTGTGCATCGACGGCGACGCGCTGCTCGACCCGCACGCCATCCACTGGCTGCTGCAGCACTTCGAATGGCCGCGCGTGGGCGCTGTCACCGGCAATCCGCGCGTGCGCACGCGCTCGACCCTGCTCGGCCGGCTGCAGGTCGGCGAGTTCTCGTCGACGATCGGCATGATCAAGCGCGCGCAGCGCACCTATGGCCGCGTGTTCACGGTGTCGGGCGTGATCAGCGCGTTCCGCCGCACCGCCGTGCACGACGTCGGCTACTGGAGCAACGACATCCTCACCGAGGACGTCGACATGTCCTGGAAGCTGCAGGCCCGCCACTGGGACATCCGCTTCGAACCGAAGGCGCTGTGCTGGATCCTGATGCCCGAGACCTTCAAGGGCCTGTGGCGGCAGCGGCTGCGCTGGGCCGAGGGCGGCACGCAGGTGCTGCTCAAGCAGGCGGGGCTGATGGGCGCATGGCGCCATCGCCGGATGTGGCCGGTGTACATCGAGTACATGACCAGCGTCGTGTGGGCCTACACGATGGCCACGCTGATGCTCTTCTGGCTGCTCGGCACCGTGCTGGGTCTGCCCGTGCCGTTCACGGTGCGCACCATCCTGCCCGAGTGGACCGGCGTGATCGTCGGCACCACGTGCCTGCTGCAGATCGGCATCGGCATGCTGCTCGACCGCGGTTACGACCGGCGGCTCGCACGCCACTTCTTCTGGATGATCTGGTATCCGCTGGGGTTCTGGATGCTGACCGTCTTCACCACCATCGTCGCCTTCCCCAAGGCACTGTTGCGCAACCGAGGCAAGCGAGCCACATGGACCAGCCCAGACCGCGGCATAAAGCCCGCAAGCCGCTGATCATCGAACGCCCGGACCTGCAGACGCCGCCGCAGCGCGTCATGTCCGGCATGCTGACCGCCGCGTTCTGGGTGGTCTGGATCTATCTCTGGCTGCCGCTGATCGCCGTGCTGGGATGGGCGTTCGGCGTGTCGCGCTTCTACGAGGAGATGATCGCCTTCGACGGTTACGAGGCGCTGCTCGAACTGCTCGACGTGTACCTGAAGGTGGTCGCCCTGCTCGCCGGGTCGCTGATCGCCTGGGCGATCTACAACTGGGTCCGGTTCCGCGGCGAGGACCGGCGCAAGGGACGCACTCCGGTGACCACGGCAGAGATCGCCGAGTACGCCGGCCTGGATGCCGCGCAGCTCGAGCAGTGGCAGTCGGCGCAGGTCCTGCGCGTCGAGCACCACGACGACGGCCGGATCGCCGGCGTCAGCGTGCTGTCGCCGCAGCCGCGACGGTCGTCGGGCCGCCCGACGGAGCCGGCACTGCAGCACTGACCGGCATGCCGGGGGGCCGGAGGTCGGCTCCCTCCGTGCCGCAGATCTCGCGCGGGCACGGGTACTGGTAGTAGCGGTGGTTCAGGTAGCGCGTGACGACGTCGATCTCGTCGCTGCGCCACAGCGCCCCCAGCGCACGGTCCCAGCGCACGACCTGGGCGCGCACCTCGGCGAAACTCTTCGCCGCGCGCTTGTCACGGGCGTGCACGCTGCGGTCGTGGCAGCGGTCGCAGCGGGCCTCGTACAGCGCCTGCCCGCGGGTCAGCCCGGCCGGTCCGACCTGGGCGGACACCCCGCCCCAAGCCAGTGCCCCCGCCAGGGTCAGTGCCAGCGCACGCCACCGCGTCATTCGGTTCTCCCCGTCGTCCGTCGTCCCCGCATCATGCGCCCCGCGCCCAGTCGATCGCCGCCGCCGCCGCTGCCATGCCGAGCGTGGCGGTGACGGTCACCAGCGAACCATACCCCGCACAGGCCAGCGGTGCACCCGGCGCGGCGTCGGCGCCGGTGCCCGCTGCCTCCGTCGTCCCCCGCCCGGCGGCCGGCCGATGGCCGTCGAACCACAGCGCGGCCACACCGAAGCGCCGGCCGGCCTCGCGCGGAAACCCGTGCTCGCGCCGCAGCCGCGCCCGCACCGACGCCAGCAGCGGATCGCCGCGCGTCGCGCACAGGTCGCCGCGCCGCAGCGTCAGCGGATCGATCACGGCACCGGCACCGCCGCACATGATCAGGCGCTGACCGCGCGTGCGGCACAGCGCCGCCATGGCGGCCTTCACGCGCGGCTGGTCGATCGCGTCGATGACGATGGCATCGGCCGGGATGCGATCCGCCGCGTTGTCGGGCGTGACGAAGTCGTCCACCAGCACCACGCGGCAGCCGGGCTGGATGCCCGCGATGCGACGCGCCATCGCCTCGCCCTTGGAGGCGCCCAGCGTGTCGTCGAGCGCATGGATCTGGCGGTTGATGTTCGATTCGGCGACGTGGTCCATGTCGACCAGCGTCAGCGCGCCGACGCCGGAGCGCGCCAGCGCCTCCACCGCCCACGACCCGACGCCGCCGATGCCGATCACGGCGACGTGTGCCGCCGCAAGCCGCGCGAAGCCCTCCGTGCCGATCAGGCGCTGCACGCCCCCGAACCGGCGGGCGGTGACGCCCGCCTCTGCCTGCGCCCCGGCGACACCGGCGGGCGCCGCCGCAGCACACGCCGTCGCAGGCAGGTCGGCCGGCATCAGGGCAGCAGGATCGTGGTGCCGGTGGTCTTGCGCCCTTCCAGATCGATGTGCGCCTGGCGCGCCTCCGACAGCGGATAGCGCTGATCGATCGGGATGTGGACCTTGCCGGACGACACCATCTTGAAGAGGTCGGCCGCCATCTCGTCGAGCACGCCGCGGTCGGCGGTGTGCGCCATCAGCGACGGGCGCGTGATGTACAGCGAGCCCTTCAGCGCGGTCAGCGGCATCGGCGGCACCGGCCCCGACGCGTTGCCGAAGCTGACCATCAGCCCGAACGGGCGCAGGCAGTCGATCGAGGCCTGGAAGGTGTCCTTGCCGACCGAGTCGTAGACCACCGGCACCATCTCGCCGTTGGTGATCTCGCGCACGCGCTCGACGACGTTCTCGCGGGTGTAGAGGATCGTGTGGTCGCAGCCGAACTTGCGCGCCAGCGCGGCCTTCTCCTCGGACCCCACCGTGCCGATCACGGTCACGCCCAGCGCCTTCGCCCACTGCATGGCGATCAGGCCGACGCCCCCGGCCGCCGCGTGGAACAGGATCGTCTGACCCTTCTGCAGCTTGTAGGTGCGCCGGAACAGGTACTGCACCGTCAGCCCCTTGAGCATCATCGCCGCGCCGGTCTCGTAGCTGATCGACGCGGGCAGCTTCACGAGGTTGTTGGGCGGCATGTTGCGCAGCTGCGCATAGGATCCCGGCGGCTGTCCCGAGTAGGCGACACGGTCGCCCACCTTCACGGACTTCACGTTCGCGCCGACGGCCACCACCTCGCCCGCGCCCTCGAGGCCGATGCCGGCCGGCAGCGGCATCGGGTACAGCCCGGTGCGGAAATACACGTCGATGTAGTTCAGGCCCACCGCGTGGTTGCGCACCTGCACCTCGTCCGGCCCGGGCGGCCCGACCTGCACGTCGACGTACTGCATCACCTCCGGCCCGCCGGTGCGTTCGATGCGGATCGCTTTGGTCATTCTGGGTTCTCCTCGCATGCGTCTGGGGTCGGGTGCGGGATCAGTACGTGCCCGGGTACGCGCCGCCGTCGATCAGGAAGTTCTGGCCGGTCACGTAGGCCGCCTGCGCGCTGCACAGATAGGCGCATGCCTGGCCGAACTCGTACGGATCGCCCAGGCGGCCTGCGGGGATGCCGGCCAGGCGCGACTTGACGATCTGCTCGACGTCGACCCCCTGCGCCTTCGCCTGACCGGCGAGCGTGGCGCGGATGCGGTCGGTGTCGAACGCACCGGGCAGCAGGTTGTTGATGGTGACGTTGTGCCCCACCGTCTTGCGCGCCACGCCGGCGACGAATCCGGTCAGGCCCGAGCGCGCGCCGTTGGACAGGCCCAGCACGTCGATCGGCGCCTTCACCGAGCTGGACGTGATGTTGACGATGCGCCCGAACCGGCGCTCGATCATCTTGTCGACGGTCGCCTTGATCAGCTCGATCGGCGTGAGCATGTTCGCCTCGAGCGCGGCCAGCCACATCTCGCGCGTGAAGTTGCGGAAGTCTCCCGGGGGCGGTCCGCCGGCGTTGTTCACGAGGATGTCGATCTGCGGTGCCGCCGCCAGCGATTCCTTCTGGCCGGACGGCGTGGTGATGTCGCACGCGACCGCCACGACGGTCACGCCGGTCTCGCCGCCGATGCGGGCGGCCGCCTCGCGCAGCGGCTGCTCGGAGCGCGCGTTGATCACCAGGTTGACGCCTTCCTGCGCGAGGGAGATCGCGCAGCCGTAGCCAAGCCCCTTGCTGGCGCCGCAGACCAGCGCCCACTTGCCCTTGATTCCGAGATCCATGCCTTGCCTGCCTTTCCGGTAATCGGTTCGTTGGTGAACGCCGCGGTGCGGCGACCGCGACAGCATACTGCTTTGGCGCGCGGCTGCTTCCGCGTGCGCGCCTACCGC
>ENA-UPTA01000987-UPTA01000987.1-activated-sludge-metagenome-genome-assembly--contig:-NODE-987-length-32456-cov-8.983056_pt1 | contig 32456 bp, 20 predicted proteins | sample MGYA00238184_ERZ773361 | MGnify/ENA primary metagenome ERZ773361 (study PRJEB29100, sample SAMN05720205) | activated sludge metagenome | isolation source: anaerobic digester from wastewater... | reverse complement strand
TGCGCTTAATCTCATATACACGAAGTCCTGCCTGCGTCAGTTGTGCTGTGTAATCGTTCAAAAGCTTATGGGTTCTGGCAACCACACAGATACTCTTTGCATCAACACCGCTTTGAATGAGAGCCTTTATTTCGGACACGATATACGCACATTCACCAGCGGCATCTTTGAAGTTCTGAACGGTCGGCATATCTCCGTGTGTTAGGGATTGGCATACTTTTCCGTCATCATAATCCTCGTCCAGATCGTCAAACGGAATACCCTTCAAAAGCGCAAATGCGTATTTCCTGATTTCTTCTGTGGTTCTGTAGTTGATTTTCAGATAACTGCTCCGGCCACGCACATTGATACCGCACTTGGAGAGTGTAGCTTTATTTTTATAAATGCGTTGATGTGTATCGCCAACGATGAACAGGTCATTCTGATGTTCCGGCCCGGCAAGTACTCTAAGCAAGCGATAGGCGTTGGGACTCAAGTCCTGGCCTTCATCAATCACAATATGAGGGAATACAGCATTCGGAAGATTCTTTTCCGCAATCTTTCTGCATTCGTAATATGCGGTATCGACATCGCGGACTGCTCTGTCACGGAGGATGTTTAGATATTCATCGAAAACGTGCCATACCTGCACGCGTTTTTTACGATCGAGCCTTGTACCACGGCCAAGCCGGGAAGCTTTCAGATATGCATCCTGTGTAAATGCATCTTGTGAAGCAACAACCTTTGCCCACTCCTCAGCATAAAACTGTGCCGTTAGTCCGCTTGTATCACCTGCGAGGGCAATAGCTTCTTCCCAAATACCAGAAAGAGTATCATCATACACAATATTGGAGTTGTAGCCTTGCTCACGGAGATACTGTGAAACCCACGCATCAAGATTAACGACCTCGATATGCCGCTGTTCCTGGGTCGTACATATTTTGCGGAGGTTTTCCTTGATGTCTGCCGCCAGATTTGCGGTAAATGTTGTGAAAAGGATCGACTGCTTTTCACCAAGCTTCGATGCAAGCCACTTGGCGCGGTGCATTGCAACCACGGTCTTTCCTGTACCTGCTCCGCCGAGGACTCGGGCAGGACCAGAACAGTTTTTTTCAACAATGCGCCTTTGAGTGGGATGTAGAAATACTCTCCATTTTTCAAGCGGCTCTGCCATGATACGCAGAAGTTCTTCTTCGCCATCGACAACGACGAACGATTTCTGGCTGCCAGCCGTCTGCAGCGCCTCTCCCAGGTTGTCTGTATTGGTGGCGTTTTTTTTGTTTTCCTCTATCATGGCCAGAACATCCTCGATGGGGAATTCATTTGCAAGCCATTCCAGATTTTCATAAGCATCTTCCGGCAGCAGATCCTTACTTGCATAGAAATCAGTCAGGTGAGGAATGTTTTTTACAAAGGTGAGCTGTTCTTCAGGCACACCGATTTTCAGCAATTCTTCGTCAGAATATTCTGCGAAAAGGCAGAACTCGGGTGCAATGGGTTGCACTTCATCGTTTGCATGCTGGATATCGAAAACCTGAATGTTGCCGGTAGCAGAGTTTACCTCACACTTTTTCCGTCTGGCCCAGCCGTATGCTTCATCATGGTGATCAACCCATAAGAGAAGGTATACGCCGGTTTCCTGCTGACGAACAACAATGCCGCGATACGTGTCATCTATCCGCACAGAGCACATTTTCTTATCTGCGGCATCATTTATTTTTTCATAGTTAATACCGGGAGAGGTGGGGTCATTGCGGAACTTATTAACGAAGTCCGTGACTTTACCCTGTACATGACGCGGAAGCGCAGCAAACGCTGTCAAAAAGTCGGATGATATTGCGACTGTTGCCATTAACTATTCCTCCCTTCAAAGATGGTGATTGCAAGTTCTGTGCAGTCAGTAATAACAGCCCAGCCTTGATTTTCAAATACTGTACGATATTCTTCCTGCTCAGGAAGCAGGTAAGCAATCTTTCTTTCTTCCCATGCCATTTCTGCTTCGGCAATAACCGCTCCCATATTGTCTTCCAGTTCAAATCCAACGGAAGACGGTACCGGAACGCCGATGGCAATCATCTTATCCGCCATCGCCTTTGCCGAATCGTTGATGTATTCAAGGGTATCTGCCCATTCACTGCTTACAGCCTGTCCGGATACTGCCGAGGCATGGTTGCTGTCAGCCACAACCGGTATGGCGTCATAAATATTCTGTGCCAGTCCGTTGGCAGTCACAGCAGCAAAAGAACCAAGGAATTGCATTACATTAAAGAACTGCCAGTAACCGTTCCATTCAACCTCATATTTATCGGTACGGGTATCCTCACTGTCGAGAAGCGTAGCAAACACGGATACCTCTGCATTCGTTTTCTTTACCTTCATTTCCGAAGCGGAAACCCCTGAATAAATCGACACATGAGAACTGCTTTGCCTCGGAGACCATGCTCCGAAAACAGTATCATTCTGTACAAAAGAATCGGTTTGACTGTTCAGTGCATCCGTAATGGATTCAACGATGTTCTTCCACGCTCCAAATGCATGAGCATCTGTTCGTTTCCTCGGCTCCAGGAGCGAAAATGCATATGCTTTCGCATGAGCCGTAAAAAGGTCCTCTGCATTATCCATTTCAAGATATTTTACAAGAAGCTCCATAGGAGACAACTTATCTGTATGCAGTTCCTCTGCATGCCAGCTTGCTACAGAAGGCTGATACATCAGTGCTCCGGAAGGCATACTTTGCGGAGTGAGTGTCTGTGTAGCATAATCTCCCTGCGCCTGGAATACGGACTGAACATCTTTCCAGCTCAGAATCCACACTCGGAACTTACCGCTCCTGAGGATTGCTTCTCGTTTTAAGGTATCATCTGCCACGCGGTCTTTATGGTACTGGAAACCATCTGTGAAGATGACCACAGGTTTGCGTTTACCTGCCTCTCTGACAGGCCAAAGAACAAAATCTGCACGGGATGTCACGGAGACACCAGAGGAAGCATCCAACACTACCTGCGGTTCGATTTCCCATACTGTATTCCCGGCTTTCATCCGGTATCCTTCTATGCCGTTTACTAAAGTCTTGACCGGATTGAGAGAGCCGTTTTCTGTATGAATGCGGTCAAGAGCCTCAATGAAGCGGCGTTCCAGTTCGCTTTCAAACAGCGAGTTTACCGGGATATTACCAAGCATAGGAATTTCTTCAATATTTTCTTTTCCGCTGATGATTGCCTTCAGAAGACTGATAGCGATCTTCCTGGAGATCTGACCTATCTGATTACTCTGGCGATACGCATATAGGCAATGGTAGCAGCCGTCTTTCTGCGGATCATCTTTGCAGGTGCAGTTTTCGAGTACATGGAGTGCTTTTTCAAAGATGTCTACGAGAGAGTCCTGTCTTTGCATCAGCTGCTTCAGATAGCCTGTGCCGCCGGGAACAGAATCGTAAATTACAAGATACTGTTTCCGGTAGTCCGCATCCGCAACGGGAACTTCGCTGACTGTAGCGCGGAGATGATCAACGTTTCCGAAACGCTCTTTCATGCCGAGCATAAATGCGGCAGTAAAGGATTCCAGACGAACGGTCGTACTGTCCATAGTAGTTGCCGGAATCAAAATACGAAGCGCCTCGGTAGCAAACTCGCGATACAGGAACAAGCACTCTTCATAAGGATCATCACTGTCGGCGGGATCGTTTTTCGCTTTGCATGTATATGTATGTTCGGGTTTCCCGCTTGACGGTTGAATTTTTCCGCAGTGCTTACAAATTTTGAAGCCTTTACGAACATCTTCTGTACCTGCAACCATCAGCCGTTCACCAACTATGTCGCTTTCGCCGAAGTTGATCTCACGCATAGTGGCTTTGCGAACGAACTCATAGCCAAACGGGAATTCATCGTTATCCATGCGATACGCCTTGGATATATCATGAGCTTCATCCACATCGACAAGCATTTGCTTCGTGTAAAATACGGTCGAACGGTCATCGCTGTCATCGCCAATAAGACTGTTTTTCCAGTCATCGTTGGAATAGACCATATGGACTTTCAGCATACTTCTGAGCTGACCGGAATCTGCCCATGCCGGGCTGCCGCATTGAGGACAAGCGGCAACAGCCTGACCATGAACCTCTTGCTGGGCATGTGAACAGTTCGGACAAAGACGCCACAATTCGGTCTGTGCGGTTGTAAGGTCAACCTGGTCAATGGTGAGCTTTCTTCCGTCAACATAGAAACTGTTCATCGGGGCAAACTCGCTGATGGCGGATGCAGCACTCCGACTGTATTCATACACCATCTTCTGATACTTTTGTCTGCGAGGCTTTTCCTCCTCAGCTTCCTCAATGGCAGACTCTTCATCTTTCCTACGAAGAATGGCTTTCAAAATGATGCCCGCTTCAGGGAAAGCATAGTTCGGCAGCAGTCCCTCATCCGAGAGGAAATTGAATATATCTTTGCTGTTGATCGCACGCACAACATTGCCAAGAGCTGTGCGCTCAATCTTTAATTCTTTGATTTCTTCAGCATAAGAAGAGTCCTGCGGCTTTGCCTCAAGGTCCTTGATCATTTTCGAAAGTTGCTTGATATTGGCAGCAAGAGCATCTCTCTGAAGCTTCAGACCGGAAAACGCCTCGTATATCTTCATGTGCATCGGGCTGTTCTGAAGTCTACTGCCCTGTGCAAAAGTGCGCAACTCAGCAACCGTATCCTCATCCAATTGCGAAGAGAACATCTGTACAAAGGTACGGATAAGGCTGGAAAGATTATTCTGAACATATTGCAGGAAATTGAACGGGAACCGATCCGGTGAGTGCTTATCTATCTTTGCCAGGCAGGTCTTGACTTTGTCCGGGATGGCTTTTTCAGGAATGCCGTGTCTGATCCAGCAGTCCATACAATAGGCTACGAACTGACGCTCAAGAACTGCGGAAGCCTGCAGAAATACTGTCGGCGGCTCCACCTTACCGGCAATCATATCCATAGGATCAGCATAGAAGTACAGATCATGCGGTCTGGCGTTTGCAACGGCAATCGTAAGCGCGTTACCATCGATTCTGCCAGCTCGTCCGGCACGCTGCAGGAACTGCGATTGTGCCGGAGGTACGCTACACATTATGACTGTGGACAGGTCACCGATATCAATACCCATTTCAAGTGTAGGAGTGCAGGAAAGGACGTTCGTATCCCACGGCTTTTGTTCTGAACTGCTGCGCTTGAAGATCTTTTCAACCTTTTCACGGTCAGCACGTTCCAGAAGACCGGTATGCTCCTGCGCTACTACTCTCACCATATCTCCGGTACTATACAGTTTCCCGTAATACCCAAGAGACGCAGTAGGAGCATCGTGCATACGACCCCCGCACTTTGATCTGATACATGGAGCGTTCTCCCAAATATCAGCGTTTTCAGCTGCAACAGACATCATGGTACCGCAGTCATCGCAAACGAACTGCCTGACCTCAGTCGTTACAAAAATATGCTTTTTACTTAACGCCCATACGGTGTAATCGGGATTTCCCGGAAGCTGGACGATGATTCCGGCTTTCTTCAGTTCATCAAAGATAATGAGAGCTACGTCGTCAAAGACGCCTTCGCCAATGATAAATTCATCCGTGCAGCCGGAAAGCCAATCTGTGTATTTACGAGATGCTGGCTGGTCAAAAGCACCTATACGCTGTCCGGGCTTGGAGGGTACATAAATAAACCTCGGAGTATTACGCCCGGTCTGGACTCCAGGCATCCAGTCTCTTTTTGTCTTTTGATTATTGGATAGGTCAAACGACTGCCCGGTACCGGAATAAATATCGAAAGCACGGTCATCAAAGGCACCGTTCTGGCGCATAATATTTACATAACCCAATACCATACGTTCAAAGAAGCCCGTATTCGTTTTTGTTAGCGCACCGAGTTCATTAATAACACGCTCCTGAACAACGGCAGCGACTTTTTCTATTTCAGACGTGTCAAACGCAAGTGTAGAGCATCCGGATTTTTCAAGGGTACGACCGATACGGCTGGAGAGCCCGTACTCCAGCATAATTTCGTACTTAGAACGTAGTTCAATATCTTTCAGGAGCTTCTTTTCAAGTCGCCCTGTGCCGAAAGTACCGGATTCAGTCATATCTTCATATGCTTTCATCCAGACCATATTCGGGGCGATAAGCCTGCCAACATATTCTTCCGTAGTCCACCCAGACTTCCAGTAATCAATAAAACCATCCTGGAAATCCGCAAGGGATTTTCCGTCACCGCCGTTTTGTGCGTAACGTTGAATCGCACTGCGAAGACCAAATCGCCATGTTCTGGCGTTGAAAAAGCCTGCATGGTGCGCCGCATCCTGTACATTATCAGAAAATGCAAGTGTCTTCTTGTCATCATTGAACTGAGATGCAAATAGCTGAGAAATACTTGCACTGATTGCCGTCGCACTACGGACACCCATCAAAGCAAGGCCACGTCTACTCCCACAAAACGGGCAAACAAACTGTTTATTATCCTTGGAACCGGTGGTGTTCTGAGAAATCGGGAAAACGATAGGAATCGGTTTTGCGCTTCCGCAAGATTCGCATTCGTCTGTATCGTTTTCAGTAATGTTCAGGTGCAGACATTCCGGGCAAAGGTCACCACGAGCCATATTGTACGGAATATTATCCTCACGGCTGTGTGGGAACATCATAATTACTTTGCTGTCACAACGGAAATATAAATTATAGAAAGTCTGGATATCGGAAATCTCCACACCGCTACGCTCATTTTTCAGGGATACCCATCCGGTTTCTCCGCAGTCACGGCAGTTTACTATCGGAAGATAGTGCTTTGCCTGATTTTTGTTCAGATCCGAAGAGAGAGCATATGTAATATCCTCACCCTTTGCGACTTTGGCAACAAGACGACGGAGTTCACGGAACCACAACTGAATCTGGACTGTCAAGAAGGGCCGCAGCTTTGCTTCCGTTCCGATACGGGCATGTGAAATCAACGCTAACAGTGCATTGACTGCAGCGATAGGATCAGCAAGTTCTTTTATCTGAGGATATCTGGTCGACAATTCATCTGCAATGTATGATGCCTGCATATAATTGCCGTCCATAAGTATAAGCATATTCTGACAGAAGCTGTGAATCATCAGTTGCTTTCCCAAAGCAAGCCGTGCTTCCGGTGTTGTCATATCCTCTGCAGCTACATCCATCAGCCATGCTTTCGCAGCGGCGTTTAGGTATTTCGGTTCATTATCTTCATCAACGAGTTGGTTTAGTATATTAATTTGCTCTTGGGTAGGCACAGTGAAATCCGATGGCTCATATCCAGCAAAGAACTCTGTGGCAGAGAGACGATCCTCGGTTATAATTGCATCTTTCTCAAACGGCTCTCCAAAAACCTTCTCCGCAAATTCACGAATGCCTTCGGCAGAGTCTTTGGAGCCCATTGTTGCGGATGTTCCTATGCAACAGAGATACCCTTGTGGCGTATAAAGCCTTGCTTTGAGACGGCGAAGCAGGCACGCAAGATCTGTACCTTGTGCACCATCAAAAGTATGTAGTTCGTCGACTGCTATGTATTTTAACGTATCCGGTCTGTTATCATCCCAAAGCGGTGCATCGCCGGGTCGGACAAGCAGATAGTCCAACATTTTGTAATTAGTCATCAAAATATCGGGGGGTGAAGAACGCATGGTCTCACGGTCTGTAATAACAGAGTCTTCTCCCATTACTCTGCCGGAACCGGAGTCAACACCGCCGACATACATACCAACCGTAACATTACCCTTCAGTTCCGGGCTACTATAAATCAGCTTAGCGATACGCCCTGCCTGATCTGTAGCAAGCGCATTCATGGGATATATGATGATTGCTTTGATGCCCTTTTCACCACGATGTTGATAGCAGTATTCCAGAATCGGATAGATGAAGCATTCAGTTTTTCCGGAGCCGGTGCCAGTTGCGATAAGTGTAGACCGTCCATCGTTTCCGGTTAAGCGCTCAAAAGCCTTCTGCTGATGGACATACGGCTTGAACTGGGTATGTATTGACTCAAAACGATCATCTTCATCTTCCGCAACGCGGAACGGGAGGCGCACTGCAGCATACGATTCATGAAAAACCGCATCCGGTGTTTTCAACATTCTCTCTAACGACCCATGGAAAGATGGGTTCGTCATCGGGAATGTTGTTTCTATATAGTCTGACAGCCCTTGCTGCAGTTGTTTAGCAAGTATGGATGGTAACATACTAAGCCTCCTTGATTCTACAACTTCGTAATACCAGCGTTCCATGAGGATTTGCAGGGTTTCATTGTATTCATGATTGTCCGGCGTGTTTTAAATCAATGAAAAACATTACTTTCCCTCATCACTTGATTTGTGCTCAAAATCCACTATATGAGTATTGCCGAGAACAGGAACCCGTTTCGGGTAATCAGGGGTCGCATTCCTGTATATCTTTAGCCGGAAGTCTTCAAGTGCTTTATCAATGTCATCGAAAGCATTTTGATAGACAAGCTTTGTTTCGAATCCGCCTTCTGTCTTGTACTGTACATCAAAAACCTTTCGGCAAATATCGTCAGCCTTTCCCGCACACACGGGGAAGTTTCCTTTCCCGCTTATCAAAAGAGTAAAATGATAGCATTCGGATATCAGAAGATTACGAAAGTCCCTTATTTTTTCATATATTTCGGAATACGCAGTATCTCTGATGCCCTTGTTCCGGAATATGAGATCGAGATTCCCATATGCGTTGCCGAGCGCTCCTAAATCGATCGTCGATGCTTCAATGCAGCTATCAATGCATTTCATGTATTCTTCCCGGTAACCTTGCATCTGACTATTATACATTTTATCGAGTTCGGCATCGATATCATCGTCCTCTGTCCATGACATGGGAATGTTCTCTTCATACCAACTTATCAGGGCATTTTTGGCATCATCTTTCGCTGTTGGGTCAATAATTTTTCTTAAGTCGTTACTCCATTCCTCCTGAAAACAAGCGTGGACAAGGTCAAGAGGGGCATCGATATTGATATATTTGACTTTGCGGAGCTTGCTCAATACATTCCTGGATTCCTGCCAAAACCACTCCATTGCACTGCGCCGTTCAACAAAGTATTCCGTCAGCGACATGATAAACCCAAGAAGTGCGCTGCCGAAGATCGCCATGGCGATATCATAAACAATACAGGCAGAGGCTTTGCCGATTACAACTGCAATTATGAGAGCAATCACAGCGAATATAAAGGTGATTATGGTCAGCCACTTTTTCCCTCTCATGCTTGCCCTCCGTATTTCTCCTCAAAGAAGTTCCAGGCGGTTTCGTAGTCCTGTTCGCGGTCGCAGCGATCGAAGGGGGCGTGGTATTCGATGGTGCGCTCAATGGGGCCGCCGGGCATGGTGTCATCCGTGATGGTGCGGGCAAATACATAACCGGCAGGGGCATGTTTCATGATGCCGTCCCACGGAGCGTCACTGCGACGGATTGGTGTAACGACATTGGGGTTTTCAAATTCAGGACGGGAGAAACCAATACCTGTCAAACTGCGGTTGTTGGTAAATACAATTCGACCATTTGCATCATACCATGTATCTATCTCATACTGTTGTGCAATTGCAAACTGTAATTTATATATAGCTCTGAGTTGTTTTAATGTCATTCCTAGAGCTAAAGCTACAAGTACATCTATTTCAATTAAAGCTTGTCTTCTTTCATAGTCATTTCTAAAAGGAGTATTATAATCCCAACTCTTGGGCAAAATTTTGTTTGATAACCTGTTGTCATTCTTCGACCATTCATATGTTTGTGGAATATATTGAAAAGCTTTACTAAATATATTCGCATAATACTTTGTAAGGCAATTTAACAAGACTCCTCTCTGTATAATTAGAGGATTATACTTTGTATCTATTATTGGTAATAACGATGCCGTCGCATAATTGAAATTTGATTTTCCAATTGCTTTTACAAAATAATCTATTGGAACAGATGCCCAAGATGAAAAAGCAATTAGCATATCTTTATAATCTGCAAAAGCTATACCTACCAAACCATTTATATGACTTACTCCACCTGGAAAAACAGAAACATTTAATGTGCGTTCCTGTTTTAGATTAAGCATCATTCTAGCGACAACCCTATCATAACTATGATACGGTTTACCTAAAAATGTGCTATCTTTTTTATAATACTCTTGAAAATCAATAGCGATATTGTAATTTGATCTCGGTAGATAATCTGCGCTAATAAAAGACAAATCCACTGGATCACAATCCGCTTTTTCAACTGAATTCCTACGAGGAGTCTTAAAAATTGGGTTTGCAACTCCCACATGTGTTCCTTGGCAAACCAATCTTTCTATACATTCCGGGAAGGATGTGTGTTCAATTAGTATATTGTCTTCAACAGAATATGTTTGATGCCACATTCCGCTCATAAAGGCCTTGTCACCTAATGTGCTTAATGATTTTTTTTGGTTAGAAAATAATTGTATCACTTCGAGTAATTCTTTAATGTGTATTGAAATCAGCCTGGCTGATAATGGCGATACATTTTCATCGTATAATTTTGAAAAAATACTTAACTCTTCTTCGCCAATTACTAATAGCCTATCTGGATGTCCTTTCTTGCTCCAGTTTCCGGCGTTATCCTTTATTCCCTCAGCTTCTCCAACTTGAGTTTCAAAGCACTCATCAATTGCTTTAGGATCAAAAAGATTAGATATTGTATAAAACTGATAATGCTTCAAATTTTTCGGAGATGAGTAAACGTTTAAACCAAATATTTGAGCATGTGGGATTTCTTTAAATAGCATTTTTTCATTGATAAACTGGAAATGATATCTCAATCGAGGATAAAGTTGTTCTCTAAACAAAACTCCATTGGGTTCATAGTAAATATTATCTGGATGAACAAATGCACTCACGCCATCTGTGGATGAATTGTTCCATGCTACCGGAAGAAAACACTTAAATAAATCAGTTTGTTGTCCCCTTGTTATAGGATAATTTTGAATTGAACTTAAGAAGCATTTTTGTCCTTCATTTTCTAAACACGATTCTAAATAATATGTTTTTGTTGTATTACATTCAAAAAACTTCTTTCGTTGAGTTGGCGTAATTTCTGACGCCTTTGTTTTTCTGATAGCAAGAATAGGATGCGAATCAGAAAGTACGTCAAGTTCTTCAAATCGGATTGGTTTCCACGGTGGATTTCCAATCACCAAATCAAATCCACCACATTCAGCGAACAGGTCGGCAAACTCCAGCTCCCAGTGCATGAAATGGTTCTGCTCTGCAATTTGGCGCACCAAGGCAAGTCTTGGCTGCTGCTGACAGAGTTTCGGAATATCCACAACGCCCATTCCGCGATACTGCTCGGTCATATCCATGACAAGTTGCTCTGCCTCTGACGGAAAAAAAGAAAGCTGTCCCATTTTAATTTCTTTCGATACTGCAGCAAAGGTATCAATCGTGCCTTCCAGAATAAAGCCCATGTCAGCGAGGAACTCGCTGCGGGTAGGAAGAAGATCCGCTTTTTCAATAGGCCAAAACCACAGAGCGCACCAGTAGTCCATCGCAAACTTCAATCTGGCATAGGGACCAGCATTACGCATCTCTTCGGAAAGATAAAGCTTTTTATAGATCATATCTTTCTCACGGATGGTGGTGCGGCTGGCTGCGGTTTCCTCAGGTTGCCCGTAGACAGTAAGCGGGTCGGAAGTCTTTTCATCAATTTCCCGGCGCAGAGCAATGACCTGTTCCCATAACGAATCTACTACATCAGACAGCCGGAGCGCGGTCTTGATATCGTCATCCGTGAAGGGCTTGGTAAATTTCTTATTCCAGTCCTTTATTGCTTTGATATCGTCCGAAGCCAAAGATTTGATGACTTTATCAGTATAATTGGACATGCCGGTATCTCCAGCAAAGAAATGATAAATCTGAGTTTTCGGCTTACGCTTTGTACTGACAGGAACACGTTCCGGAGCGGACTCGTACCAATGGCTGCCGTTTGCCTGAAGCTGGGAGACCGTATAGCACTGCCGCCGTGCGCCGATGAGAGAGTTGCCGCAGACAAGCTGTGTGCCGAACCAGGGCACAAAACCGCCGCTGAAAATGGTATTCAGCCACAGAGAGACCTCCGCAAGCTCCACGGCGACCGGGTTTAAGTCGATACCGTAGACGTTGCGGTCGGCAATATACATCTTGACGCGCTGCAGCTCGTCAAAACGTTTTTCATAAGAGATCGTCTCACCGAGCTCCTTCTGTTTGCGGTCAATATAGGCCTCGGCAAGCTGATTGATCGCCTCATTTAAGAACGCCGCACTGCCCATGGCCGGTTCGCAGATCGTCAGATGCAGGATCTCATCCGCTGTTTTTCCTTCCAGCAGCTCTTTCAGGGCATACTTCACCAGACACTTTGTCAGAACCTCCGGCGTGTAGTAAGAAGCGGACTTCTCCCGCTCACGTCCGGCAAGGCGATAGATGAAAGTGCCTTTTTTATACATACGGAGCTTGCCGCGATTTTCACCGGTTTCATAGCGGACACGCTCGTCCTCGGTGTACTGGCTCAGCTCGTTTTCTTTTACAAAATATCCGACATCCAGCTCATTGAACTTATCTCCCGCACGCTTGACCTCGTACAGATCGTCCTCGGCGATAAAACCGCGGTAACTGAGCAGGGCTTCATACACCGCGCCCATCTGGTTGATACCGAGGGTGGAGTAAGAAATGCGTCCACGGCGTTCGTTCCTGCGCCCGGAGGGACGGGATACGCTCATCAGATCGATAATGCGGAGCATGACGCTATTGCGGAGCTTCGCCGCCGTGATCAGCGGAGTCAATTCCGGGTCAAAGATATGGGCTTTCAGCGGCTCAATGATGAAAATATCGTTTAGAGACTCCGATTCCTGCAATTTGTGCAGTTCTTCTTCCGTAGAAGGATAGCCGGAATAAATCAGATCATACAGCTTGGACAATGTTTCATGCAGATAATATCCGTCACCGACAGCAGAGGTCTCCTCACGCACGGAATCGGCCACATCGCGCAGACTCTCCAGAGAATAGCCCTGAACGTAGGACTGCGCCTTCATTGGGGCGTAGCCAAGCTCCGGACGGGCTTCTATGAACAGCATGAAGAGCATCCGGTACATATAGCGTAGACATTGAATTGTCAATTCTCCGGCATCGACCGGATTTGCATCCAAGTCACGCCCTTGACGGTGAGAAAGGTCATAAAGAATTTCATTACCGAGTAATTCAATGCTCTCACGCAGAGCGTATTTAAGATCCTGTGACACGCCGGATGCATGGCGATGGGAGTTTTCATCCAACTGATCAAGAAGGCTACCGCCTTCAGCAGGGCATAGATTATCCTTATGCAGCAGAACTGACATAGCCTGCAGCGTGCTTTCCTCATGTCGGGAAAAAATGTCTGCAAGGTCAAAGCTGAGATAGCGTTTCTCATTCCACTTGTTGCGGTCGATCAGCGCAATCTGATGCAGCCCGATGAAAACCAGCCAGCGGGGAGGCTCGTCCATAGCAAAGAGGATTTTTGTTGCCAACTCTTCATTGTCAAGCTCCGCAGAGAAAGCGGAAACAGCTTTTTCGTCGTCTCCAACAGGTGCAGAGATAGCGCAACCTTCCAGAATAGCGGCTTCGTCCTCTGTGTTCTTCGTAAGGATCACCCACAGCAGCGGTGCACCGTTTGCCTTTGTGACTTCCAGATACACCGGGGCAGAGAGAACATCGTTGATCAGCTCAATTTTCGGAGCGGCTTCGGGATAATCCAAAGCGGCAAGAAACATATCCGCCATGTTTTTTACCATAGCAGGAATCTGGGCAACACTACGTCCACGCTGTTCCTTGTCATGATATACATAGTACTGACGACCACAATCACGCAGCCTTGCCCACGGTGTTCTGTACTCATTGGAATCCTTGGCTTTTACACGCCATGCAGATATGGTTTCTTCGGCATTTTCAGCAAAAATGGATGCAAAATAGTGGTTGGTGTAATATTCGTTAATGTTGTTGATACCGGTGAGATCCATGCTCATGATTACACCCCCTTAAGAACTGCAATAACACGCAGATACGGTTTATCTTCAATTTCCAGAGTATCCTTTACCCAATTGGAAAGCCTGTTGAAAAGTTCTTCTGTTTCCCTTTCTCTACGACTTTTTATGCTATCGAACAGAGAAAGCTGCTGAATAACCTCTTTGTGCCTGCCTTCCAGCTCAATCAGTTTATCCAGCTCCTCATCAATTTGAGGACTAATACGGGTACGATATTCTGCACTCTTATTAGACATGACCTTTTGTGCTTCAGTAATAACGTTAGGAAGAAGTGCTTCGGCCATTCTAATATCATCTTCAGTCAGTAAATTTCTATTTGGCACATCATTTCTTCCGTATCGGCTCTTTGCAATGAGTTCTTCCATTGTCAAAACACCTGAAAAGACATTGTTTATGAAATGTAAACCAAACCATTCATCCACCACAGGAGTGGATTTTCTATTTGGAATGATTCCGGAAACTATATAAATAAGTTCATTCATACCAATGCTGCCGGAAATGCCGGAGATAGGTGCTTCGCCACGTTTAAAAAGGAGGCTGGCTTTATCATTAACCCAGTCAAAAATTGGATGTAGTTTCCACAGGTACTGTGTGGTAGGCCATGCTGCATTTGCAAGGCTGACACTCATACTGCGTTTCATTTCTGACATGCAGAACTCCTTGTCAGGGCTCAGGCGAAGGTACTCATCTTCAGGTTTTACCTCGTCCGGGAGTACTGCATCAAGCCTGCGTTTGAGGTCAGGAGTAATTTCAATCTCAATCCCATTAACACTCTGCATATCACGAACGGGATAACGCTGATCTTTGGCAAAATAGGATAACGAACTCTTGATATAGTCAATATCCCGATATAATATCTCGTCCCAATATACCTCAGGCTGTCCGATATCATCTTTCTCTAAAGCCATGAGTGCCTCAAACGGGTCAAAGTCATCGGTGCTTTCATCAATCTGAGAGTTAAAATCATCCGCAGATAATCCACTTTCAATGGCGGCTGCGGTAATCTGTTCTTCTTCTTCAATATTGAACTTACCCATTAGGAGAGCAGGATCTCCGATATTTTTGTATGCCTGTTCCTCTTTGGTAACGAGAATTTCCATAATGCGAACATCACCCTTGATGCGGTCGTTCTTGCTTTCAATCATCAGGTAACGAATGTCCGGTTTCTTTGTCTGTCCATATCTGTCGACACGGCCGTTTCTCTGCTGGAACACCATGAGCGACCATGGAATATCGAAATGAATAAGCCTGTGGCTCAAATAATGCAGGTTTATACCTTCCGAAGCAACATCGGAGGCTACCAACACACGGATAGGTGATTCCATTCTTCCGAATTCATCAACTATGCGCTGTTGTTCTTCATCGCTGAGACCGCCATACATTTCACGAACAGCTCCATCACTTAAATGAAGATCCTTACGAAGTTGTGCTGCAATAAAGCGCATTGTTTCAATACGCTCCGTAAAAATAACGATACGGTCATCGGTATCTCCATACCATGCATACTCGGGGCTTTGTAAAAGCTGCAGAAGTTTTTTGTATCTGGAAAAAGAATCAGCATCTATCTTTTGCAAAGCATCCCGGAGCTCTTTCAGCTTTGCTATATCTGGAAAACCGTTTTCTCCATATTTCTTTACGAGCTTGCGCAGACGTTCATCAAGACTTTTTATACAGGCAAACGGACTGGAAAATAGAGATTTTTCCAAACTTGTTTTGAAAAGTGTACCTTTGATATGATTCGCTCCCGCATCCATTTCAAGCGTCATATCAGCAAAAATTCTGAATGCGCGTTCTTCGACATCAGAAGCGGAGCAATGCTCAATCTTTACGCTACGTTCCTGGAATGCTCCATGAGCTTCACTTTTTATGTCTTTCTTAAACCTGCGGATGCACAATCCTCGAATATCTTCTTTTGTGTAGTTATGAATATCCGCTATGGCTGTAGGATCGAGCATATTCATCAGAGATGCAAAGCTCTCACTCCGGCCATCATGCGGTGTAGCCGAAAGCATGATCAAGGCGTCCGACCTACCGGCGAGCAGCTTTGCCAATCTTGCACGTTGTGCCTGATGTCCTCCGCGCTCAGCTACGTTATGAGCCTCATCAATAACGATAATATCCCATGTTGCATTCTCGAGATGGGTGCGATATTCCACATCCCTTTTCAAAGTGTCAATAGAGACGATAGTCTTATCATAATAAAAGAACGGATTATAGTTGGATGGTAATTTTGCACGTATATCCTGGATTTTTTTTGAGTCCAGACGAATGAGCGGGATGGTAAAGCGATTCCACATTTCTTTCTGAAACTGCAGCATCATACTCTTTACAGTAACTACAAGAATACGCTTGCCTTTACCTCGAGCTATCAGTTCGGACATAAGGATACCGGCCTCCAGCGTTTTGCCGAGGCCAACTGTATCAGCTATTAGAATCCGCTGCTTTGGACGGCGTAGAGCTATCTGCGCAGGTACCAGCTGATAGTTCATCAGATCCATTGCGGCTTGATTCCCGATGTGAAGTCTGTTGTCTGTCGGTATCTGCTGACGCCACTGGCTTTCTATGTAAAGTCGAGAACGCTTGAAATACTGAGAATCATCCGGTACAAGCCTAATTTCTGCAGGGTTTACCTGAATGATTTCTTCCAAGTCGGTTAAAAATATCGCACTACGGTATCTCACCAGAGGAGAGACTCCAATGCAATGCAGGCTCTGTATATCTATGTTATTTCGCTCAACCTTTTTTACCATCCATTCCTCATCGCGGATGATTACGCGCATTCCGGGAGAGTATTCAACCATTTTATATACCTCCTCGGGCCTGATCGTCTTCATCGTCAGGAATCATCTCAATAATATCTCCAATATCGCACTCCAGCGCCTTGCATACTTTTCTCAGTACCTCCATGCTGACATCCTCTCCCTTTGACATTTTGGTTACGGATGTCCAGCTGATATGGGCTTTCGCTTGAAGATCTTTCTTCAACATATCCTTGTCAATCAGCATCTTCCATAGCTTTTTATAACTTGCTTTCATAACATGCACCTCATGAATGAATAAACATAACATCGTTTACATTATACAGCAAAATTCTCCAAATAACAAGAGTTTATTCGTTAATACGCACGAATAGTCTACGTGATTTAATGTTCTGCCTATAAATTGAACCCTATAAATTGAATTTTAAACACAGTAAAACACCGACTCAAACAGTTATTTTCTGCTTGAATCGGTGCTTTTTATTGTTCACTGCTTTTGAGCATGCGCTGTTTTTCACGTGTGCGCTGATACTTTGTCTTTTGGCATGCTTCGCAAAGAGTGTTATTCTTTCGCTTTTTCGGAAATGGTGCTCCGCACGCTACACAAACCCCGACCGAATAACTGTCTGTCGACATGCATTCAAAGAATAGCTGTGCTTTTGCAACCTCCAATAAATCATCGCACATCAAAAAGAAGGTTGGAGGGCTAACCGAGAAATCAGGAGCAAGTTTGATATTGAGCTGCATCATGTGGAATTTTAAGAATTCGATGCATTGTTCGTCTGAAATATTTTTTTCTACATAAAAGTTTCTGATATTCGTGTCGTGCAAATAGACCTTTCTCCAAAGAAGATAGCATGTGTAAATATCATGAAGCCTGTTCACAAACGAAGATGCCAGGAAACCAACCTTACCATATTTCATCCAAATATCAGCATCCCCGGAAGCTTCAGCTGGCATCCCGTAAGCAATACACCATTTGCATATTCTTTCTATGTCAGCACCTGTTAGTTTTTCCGGGTGCCCATAAACGCCGTCAGTGAGTTGCTCATACAGCAAAAGCAGTGAGCTAAGAATGTTGGTGCGGTCTGTCCTCTTAAATGTACAGAGCTTTTTATCTTCTTTAGGTTTCGTCCCAACGATAAAAAGTTGATTATCAATGACTTCTGATTTATATTCCGAGCAATTATTCACTATGCAAGAAAAGCACTGTGTCGGATGCGCATCAACAAATAAATCTGTATTCATATTCCATTCTCCTTGCAACCGTTTTTGTAACTGATAAAGGGGTAATCGCAACCGTTTGTATATTGAAACAGTTGCAGCGATCTGCTATCATACATTTGCAACCAATAATAATTACAATCGGTTGCAAGCAAATAATATCACGCTGGAACACAGAATGTCAACAACTTTTGCACCTTGAAAATTAAATAGTTCACCCGCCAAAGATAACACTGCAAGCTTGACGCCATGATGGTGCAACCGGAGCGCTTCTGCAGCGAACACGAGGAGACCTCAAGCAAGGGGCTACCTTAGGAACGATAACGTATGGTGAATGCAAAAACAATAATTTAGAAAGGAGAATAACACGATGGAAAAATCAACGATAAGCGTACAGGAATTATCTGCCTATATGGGCATCAGCCTTGCTAAAGCGTACGGACTTGTCAAACAGCCGGGATTTCCTGTCTTGCGCGTCGGAACAAGATTCTTGATTCCGGTCGATAGCTTCCGCGCCTGGCTCAATCGGGCAGCGGAAGGCGGTGAAAAGGATGGAGACAAGTGAATTTCTGCTGAAGGTCTACGGCACGTTGCATGGCGGATATCTGTCCGTAACCACGCTGGAGAAAGACGGAAAAGCCAGAACAAAATGGTTCGATTTCGGGCAGCTTGACGAGATGGCTGCATATGCTGTCGAATCCGGAAAAACATATAACACCTATTTCGGCGTCAATCCCCGTGTGAAGAATCTCGGTGAACACCTGCGCGGAAGCAATAAAGATATCGCTGCGGTTATAGGAACATACACAGATTTCGATATCAAAGGCGATGCCCATAAGGAGAAGAATCTTCCGGAAACAAAGGAAGAACTTATGGCTTTCCTTATGTCGCTGCCGAAAGTTCCGACAGCAATCGTAGAATCCGGAAACGGAATCCATACTTACTGGCTGTTTGATGAGATCTATTATATCCGCAACGAATCCGACCGGGTCTATGCTGAGCGAATCCTCAAGGGATGGGAGAGCTTCGTAAAAGAAGAAGCCTTCCGGGAGTATGGCTGGAAATTCGACAGTGTCAGCGACCTTCCCCGAATGCTTCGTGCTGTCGGCACTCTAAACCACAAAACAGCTGAACTGCCTGTATGTAAGGTAACCTCTTTTTCGGAGAACAGGTTTAGTCCTTCGGATTTTGATGAATACACTTCTGTGCAGCCCGTAAAAAAGTCCGCCGGGTCAACCGAAACGGATAGCTTTGCTCTTATGGGAACAGGCAGCGGACGAGATCTGATTGAAAGTTGCGTATTTCTGCAGCATTGTAGGGATGATGCCGAGAATTTGCCGGAGCCCGTTTGGTATGCGGCTATCACGAACCTTGCGCAGACAGCCGATGGCGAGAGTGTCATCCATGAGATCAGCAGTCCGTATCCCGGCTATACACACGCAGAAACGCAGAGAAAATACATCCACGCCGCACAGGAAAACAAGCCGGTGACCTGCGAGTACATCAAGAATCATCTTCGCTTTAACTGCGGTAGGGACTGCGGTGTAAAAACCCCGGTCACACTTGTACATACCGAAAAGCAGGCAGAAAGCGCATGGGAAAAACCAATTCCGTTCGATGAGTGTTCACTGCCGGAGTTTCCGGTTGACGCTCTACCGAAAGTGATTGCAGATTACGTGGTTGCACTGGCAGAAAGTACCCAGACTCCTGTAGATATGGCAGCCTCGTCAGCGCTACCGGTCATTTCGGTCTGCATTCAAGGTAAATACAAAGTCCGTGCAAAGGCAGACTGGTATGAGCCTGTGAACACCTTTGTTCTGAATATCATGGAACCGTCCGAGAGAAAATCCGCTGTGGAAAATGCAATGGTGCGACCCATAAACAAATTTGAGTCCGAGATCAATACGCAGAACGCTGCAGAGATCGAATCCAGTAAAATGCGTGGTCGTATCATGGAGCGCAGGCAGAAAGCACTTGAAGATCAAGCAGCCAAGGGAAAAGATGTCAAGGCAGAACTTGACAGTATCGTTCAGGAAATCACAGGTCACAGAGAAAAGAAACCTCTCCGGCTGTATGTGGACGATGTCACTACGGAAAAACTTACACAGGTTCTGTCCGGCAATGACGGCAGGGCTGCGATCCTCTCAACTGAAGGTGGTATCTTCGATACTCTCGCCGGTATTTATACCAAGAATGTCAATATCGATGTGATTCTCAAGGGATACTCCGGAGACTGTATTAAAGTCGACAGAATCGGCAGATGCAGTGAAAGTGTCATGGACCCGGCGCTGACGATTCTTCTGATGGCACAGCCGAGCGTACTGTCCGGGCTGATGAAGAATGACACTTTCCGCGGTCGTGGTCTTACAGCCAGATTTCTGTACTGCATTCCCGCTTCTTATGTCGGAAGCAGGAAATACCGCTCCGCTCCGGTCCCCGACGAAGTCAGCCGGGCGTATGAAATACAGATCAGAAATATGCTGGAAGACGAGTATTCCAATGAACCTGAGATCATTACGCTTTCACCGGAATCGGACAGGATGATAGAAACATTCGCCGGTGAACTGGAGCCTAAGCTTAAAGAAGAGTATTCCGACATCAGTGACTGGGCAGGAAAGCTTATCGGTAATACGCACCGCATCGCCGGACTGCTGTGTCGGGCATCTGTATTCCGCAGTCATGATTTTCTTGACGTGCCGGAGCCGCTGGTAATAGACGCCGCTACAATGGCAAACGCAATCCGCATAGCACGATATTTTATCTCACACGCAAAAGCCGCTTTTTCCCTGATGGGAGCAGATAACACCATCAAGCAGAGCAAATATGTTCTGAATGCAATTAAGAATTCCGGGCTGGCAGAGTTCAATAAGCGTGACATCATGCGTCTCTGTCGCAGCTTCAAAAAGGCGGATGACCTTCAGCCGGTACTTGACCACCTTGTCGATTATGGTTACATCGCCGTAAAAGGATCCGGAATATACTCCGGAAAAGGTAGGCCGCCTGCGCAGTCCTATATTGTCAATCCTTGTATCTATGAAAATGAACCTGCTTCCTGACTTTCGTCCTTTTTGTCCTTTTGTCCTTTATGTAACGCAGATGAGCAATAAAAGAAAGAAAACAGCTTTTTCTTCTTTAAATATTATATATTCTCTGCTTCCTACAGGGACAGCGTGACAGAAAGGACAAAAGTCACAGCAGCATCGTCAAATGCCGTACATCTGAGACAACATGAAAATCCGCACCGGATAATGATCCGGTGATAATTATATAAACAAAAAACGAGGAGGTTAATTCAATGAACATTTCAAAACCCAGCCAGCACATGAAATCGCTGTGCAAAGAACTCGGGCCAGAATACAGAATTACAGTTATCGATTTATCTCAAGTAATTTATCGTGATTTTGGAAACGGCTTTGACCTTGAGATTTCCGGTGTCAACACGTTAAGCCTTCGTAAAAGAGCCACGCTTTATCTCTGGCACGATAAAAATCGCATGATTAAGATTGTGAAATCCGTTCCTCAGGAAGAGATTGGCAAGTGGGCCGAATGGCTCCGTCAAAAGGCTGAATCCATCAAGCCTGAAGATTTTGATCGCTACGGTTATCTCAAGAATGAGAAGCGCACGATCTTTTTTGAGGATGGTGCAGATGCCTCGTAAACCTTTGAAACCATGCAGCTATCCCGGTTGTCCGAATCTAACTGAGAGCCAGTACTGTGAACTGCATCGAATCCCGCAACGGAGGAAGTATGACAAATATCAGCGCAATCCGGATGTAATAAAACAGTATCACGGTGCATGGCAGAAGATACGTGAACGGTATGTCAGAATGCATCCTCTTTGTGAGGACTGTCTTGAGTCCGGTCGGCTCACTCCGGCAGCGGAGGTTCACCACATTCTTCCGCTGTCCTGCGGCGGGACTCATGACGACAGTAACCTGTGTGCTCTCTGCCGCTCCTGTCATAACAAGAGGCATATTGCTCTCGGTGACAGGTGAAACAAGCGTTAAACGACTGCTGTGACCCGGTAGGGGGGGTAATTATCTCTACGGACTTCCTTATCGGGAAACGGCGCAGGGTCACGTACGCAAAAATAGCGAAATCAAACGCAAAAAAACTGAAACTCATACCAAAATGGAGGTAGAAACATGTCGAAAGACGGAACAAGTCGCGGAGGTTCCCGTCCCGGAGCGGGAAGAAAACCGAAAGCGATCTCTGAAAAAATCGAATCCGGGAACCCCGGCGGCAGAAAACTCACCCATATTGACTTCGGTGATGAAGCCGAATGTCTGAAAGGCGCGGAAATGCCACCCGTTAAGGATTATCTCAAAGCCAAGCAAAAGGACGGCAGCGTCACCTGTGCTGAAGAGATTTTCAAAGAAACCTGGGAATGGCTGCATGAGCGCAAATGCGACCACCTTATTTCCCCGCTTCTGATTGAGCAGTACGCTATGTGCGTCGGACGCTGGGTACAGTGCGAGGAAGCAGTTTCCGAATATGGTTTCCTTGCAAAGAAGCCCACCGGAACGGTAATTTCCTCTCCCTATGTCACCATAGCAAGGGAGTATATGAAACAGGCCAATAATGCCTGGTTTCAGATATATCAGGTGGTAAAGGAAAACTGCACCGTGGACTACAGCGGTCCCACTCCGCAGGACGACGTCATGGAGCGTTTGCTCCGCGCTCGCAGAGGCATATAACAAAACTACATAATGGAGGAATTAAAAATGAATACAGTAGAAAAATACAGCGCCCGCCTTCAGGCCATGAAGGAAGAAATGGACGGAATCACACCCGAGATCAAAGCTACAAGAGCGACAGAGGCTAAGCGCAAGAAAGACGCTGCCTACAGCAAGGCATACTGGGAGCATATGTACACCGGACTTCCTGAAAATGCTCTCCGTGAAGGGAGTGATGGCTCGGGCGGATATCTTGTGCCGGATGAATACGATATGAAGCTGGTCGAGGCTATGTACGAGAACAACATTCTTCGTGGCATTTCCACGATCAAACATACCGACCACGATTTGAAAATTACAAGAACTGAGGACGGAGGTTCCGCTCAATGGGTCGACGAGTCTCATGCTTATCCGGATTCGGACTTAACATTCGGTCAGATTACGCTGAAAGCGTATAAGCTTGGTACGAAGATTCTCGTATCCGATGAGCTCCTCGAGGATTCCGGCATTGATCTCGAGGCATATATTAAAAAGCGTTTCGGAGAGGATATGGGGCGTACCGAGGAGGAAGCCTTTCTTACCGGAGACGGTGTCGGAAAGCCTACGGGCTTGATTTATCAGGCACAGCTCGGAACCGAAACCGCTGAAGCCGGGAAAGTGTGTATCGATGATGTCATCGACCTCGTTTATTCACTTAAGCAGCCGTACCGTCACGGGAAAAACACAGCTTTCATAATGTCCGAAAAGGTATACCAGACGCTCAGGAAGACCCGCACCGCCAGTGGCCGCTTGATCTGGAACTCCAACATCAAGGCCGACGGTTACGATACATTGTTCGGTTACCGAGTATATCTTTCCAATCATCTCGACAGCACTGAACCCGGATTTTCCCTCAGCACTTATCCGATTTTATTCGGTGACTTCAGCTTTTTCTGGATCGGTGACCGTGGCAAACGTATCATCAAGCGCCTCACAGAGCGATATGCCGATTACGGACAAGTCGGATTCATTGCAACGCAGCGTGTGGACGGTAAGCTGGTCCGTCCGGAAGCAATAAAGGTACTGAAAGTAAAAGAAACCGTATAAGGACCATTTCGGGGAGGATGGCTGTTTCGGCTGTCCTCCTCATTTATTGGAGGAACAGTATGAAACCACAGGATAAGCTTGCAATAGAAAATATGCGTCTGAACGGCATTACTCCTGCCGAGATTGCCTCCCGGCTGCATTTGTCACCCAATACCGTGTATTCCCATATCCGAAGGCACCCCAAGCTGCCGAACGCCCGTACCTGTTTGAATTGCGGGAAACCAGTCAAGCAGTTCGATGGCCACAAAGCAAAGAAATACTGCTCCGATAAGTGCAGGATGGCCTGGTGGAATTCCCATCAGGATGAAGTTAAACGCAAAGCATTTTATACGCTGACCTGCAGTCAGTGTGGAAAGGAGTTTATATCGTATGGCAACAAAGACCGCAAATTCTGCTGCCGTGAATGTTATCTCGATTCCCGCAGACCCTTACAGTTATGAGAATCTACTGATGTACCACACGTCGTTGTCACTAGTGGAACGTATGGTGCAGGAAGAACTTTTAACCCCTGCGGATTATCGAAAATCAGTCAAAATTCTCTCTAAAAAATACGGTTTCCCGCCGGGAAGTATATTTACAGAAATAGCTTGATATCCTCCGAAATCTATGGATATATATACTAACCCCAAATTGATACAAGGAGGATACCTACATGGCAAAGATTGAACAGGTTTCATTCCCTGAACAAGCGCCGAGGCTGAAACGGGTTGCTGCATACGCGAGAGTTTCATCCGGCAAAGACGCAATGCTCCATTCGTTATCTGCCCAGGTCAGTGCGTACAGTGAAATGATACAGAAGCACCCAGGCTGGCAGTATGTCGGTGTATACGCCGACGAAGCCAAGACCGGAACGATAGATTCAAGAGAGAATTTCCAACGGCTCCTTGCAGACTGCCGGTCTGGAAAAGTGGATATGATCATTACGAAGTCTATCTCACGCTTTGCCCGAAATACAGTAACAGTGCTGAACACTGTACGGGAACTGAAAGCGATTGAGGTGGACGTTTTCTTTGAAGAACAGAATATCCACACACTCTCCGCAGACGGTGAACTGATGATGACGATCCTCGCCGGATATGCAGAAGCTGAAAGCCGGTCTGCCAGTGAGAATATGAAATGGCGAATCAAAAAGAAATTCGAAGAAGGCAGTCCCTGGGACGGCACAATTCTCGGTTATCGCTATCAAAACGGAGCATATGTGATTCGCCCGGAAGAAGCTGAAATCGTACGCCGCATTTACCGAGAATACCTTTCGGGCAAAGGCGTCGTGGCCATTATGAACGGGCTGAATGCTGACGGCATCAAAACCCGATACGGGAATGAATGGCACCAACATACTGTCGGAGGAATTCTCAGAAACAGCACCTATACGGGAAACCTTCTCCTGCAGAAGACATACCGCGAAAACCACCTTACAAAGCGTACACTGAAAAACAATGGGGAGCTTCCTAAATACAGTGCCACCGGAACTCATGAGGCAATAATCAGCGCAAAAGAGTTCGATGCGGTGCAGGCTGAAATTGAACGCCGCGCAGGGAAATACGCTCCCAAAGACAAAGTATACACTAACCGCTATCCCTTCTCCGGCCTCATAGTCTGTGACAACTGCGGAAAGCATTATCGCAGGAAAGTCACTCGTTCCGGTGTGGTTTGGATTTGCAGCACCTTCAACATAAAAGGAAAAACATCCTGCCCATCAAAACAGATCCCGGAGGAAACGCTTATTGCAGTAACCGAAGAGGTTATCGGCAACATAGAAACGATTCACGACAAAATAACGGCAATCAGAGCAAAGAACGACAATAGACTGGTATTCTGCCTTGCCGACGGTAGAGAAACCGTTAAACGATGGCAGGACCGTTCCAGAGCAGAAAGCTGGACGGATGACATGAAAGCGTCAGCCAGGGAGAAAACGCTTAAACGACAATCGAAGACAAAGCTGGATTCATCCACTTAAATATACATCAATAATTTCATTACTGCATTTTTCGCACAAGGAGGTGCTACTATGGCAACAACAAGAAATGTGACGGTTATCCCTGCCACATTCAATCCTCAGACCCGGAGACATATCAAGCAGCTTTCCCGGAGGAAGGTGGCCGGTTACGCTCGTGTCAGCACAGACAGTGACGAACAGTTCACAAGCTATGAGGCTCAGGTCGATTATTACACCAATTACATCCAGGCCAATCCGGAATGGGAGTTCGTTACGGTGTATACGGATGAGGACGCGCCTTGTGGACAAAATGCCAAACGCCCGTGAGCAGCCAATTTACGGTTGTTTACGGGCGTTTTTTGATTAGTCTCTGCCGCCATCGCCTTTGTTGCCGCCAAATTCGCAGCCGTGCTGGTGGTGATGCCCATAATACCAGCGACCGTAGCGATAGCCGTAGTGTGGCGGGCAGTGAGCACAGTCACCATCGCAGCGACCGTTGTGTTCCTTTTTGCCACCGCTGAATTCTGATGCGACACCGAGGGCGAGTCCGAGCTTTGTGAAAAAGCCCAGCTTTGGCTCTGGTGCTTGTTCGACGGGTATGTCTTCATCCTTATCGACCAAAATATCGACATTACTGCGCTTTGAGACACGCTCAAAGACATCATCGTCTATCAGCATATACAGCTCTTCCAGTTGTTCTTTTGAAAACGGTTCAGTGGCAGTATCGGCGAGTCTTGTCAGTATCGGTTTATCGACCATACTTGTGAGTTCCATTACCTCGTCAACAGAAAACCTCACACCACCGGCGATGGCTTTGTTGATGAGCCGCATGGCTACTTTGTCTTCGACAAAGCACTGGGCAATCTCCAGCACTTCGGCAGAACAGTCAGAGTCAAAATCGGTCAGGCTGGAAATGCGGCTTATCTGGGTGCTGTCTGCCCAGTCAAAGAATCGGTCATAATAATCAGCCCATTCCATACGACGGCTCCTTTCTGCAGGGGTAAGTCAAGATTATTCCTTTATACGGAATACTACCTGTTCACCCATGCGTTCCATTGCGAAATACGGCACAGCCGCCATATCCGCTTGTGTGACATCGGTGATTGCAAATGGGAAGATGGCGGGATGTGTGATGAAGCTCTCCCATGTCATGTATTGCTGCTCCGTGGCAAGCATAACACTGGCAAACAGGAGCGCGACGACTTTTGGGTCGGTAACCTTGTGCGTGACCATGGCATAAGAAGTGTATTTTTCTGCCCTTGCCAATACTTCCATTTCGCGCAGTGTTTTGATGTTTTTAGACAGGGATGCATCGAGCGTAGTCCTCGCACCCCATTTGTTATAAATCTCTTCTTTTATCTGGGTGGCGGAAACCGAGTCTTTCAACTCAAACAAATGACCGAGCACAGAACAAAGGTCAGTGAAAATTGAAAACCTGACAAGCATTAAGGCCCAGTGCACGGGGAGGCGTTCAATTCGCGTTTGGTAGCGGGCAACCTCAACCGCCTCGTCGTGGAGCCAATCAATGTTGTTGAACCACACGTTCTGGACGATGATTCTCGTCTGCTTAATATTGACTTTGTTTGTTATCGACTGACCGATAATATCATCGAGCTTTGCCGTTGATTCTTTCTTTGTTATACCGGAAATAAACTCCTCATATGCTTCGTTCAAGAGGTCAAGGCTTATCGGTTTTGAAAATGCCACTCTCTCAGCCATTCTGTGTTTCTCCTATTCTTACAAACGGTACGAGCAGTTCCTCTATGGAATCGCTGCCGTGTGTGATGTATTTGTTGCCGTAGTCGCCAATACACTCGCCGCTTGCAAAAAGGAAATAGCGGTAGGTCTTCGGCATATAGGTGCCAGCATACTCGATAACATGGAATTTATCAAGTTCTTCAGCTCCGGCAAAGTCTTTATAAATGACGGCTCTCCGGCTGGCGTCTTCGGTCAAGAGCCCCGGCTTGGAGAAGCGCCCCATGCCGACTGCTTCAGAATGTCCGTGGTCGGCGGTGATAAAGACATCAAAGCCGGAATGCATTAGGCTCTCTATCAATCGACGCAATACCCCGCTTTTGAGCCACGTGGAGATGTCAACAGCCATACCATGCGTTCCTTGGAGTTGCCTGTGCATCAGGTCATCAATAAAATTCACAACGATGCCAGCCACCTTGACTTTATCTGGCATATCCGGCGTATCGGTTTTGCCGAAGTAAACTTCATCTTCACGAAGTCCATGTTCCGTCCAATACGAGCGCCATTGTTTTTCTTCCTTGGCAAGTGAGAACGGCTCCGCGTTCTGCGCGGGAACAGCGCCTGAAAAGAGCGACTGTCGGGCAATGCTCGTCACTGACGGCAAGAACGTGAATGCTGCTGTCGCGTTTATCGTCCAAGGCGTGTCGGCGAGGTATTCTCTGATGAGCTGCCAATCCACAAAGCTCATACCGTCAATCACAACAACAGCGGGCTTGCGGCTCACTCGCCGCACATAATCTGGGATGTGGTGGAGCATGACCGGCTGATTCATGTCTGCGGTCGTTGCCAGTGACGCGTACCGGACAGAATTCCACGCCCGGAATGCGGTATCTACAGCGTTGTAGGTTTCACCAAAACCGTCGACAGTGAATCCTTTGTCACGGAGCAGCATCAGCTTTGAGAGCAGGTCAATGACCGGCAGCCAGTCGCGGTAGGTTTGACATGATGCGATAAGCGTCTGGATTTCGCGCTCGGCAGCAGCGGAGTAAGTGTCAACGGTCGTCTGCTCAAACATATCGCTGGTGTAGAATACTTTGGCCTGATTGGCGTTCAGCCTGCGCCCGCCCAAGCTCTGAACGGCGACAGACAGATAATCGAGGTCAATATTTCTGGCACCTTTCAATGTCGGCGTATCCAATTGCGGAAACACCGCAGCCAACCCCAGACGAGTAACCGTAAAGCGACGAGCAATGTCATACGGAATGTTGATGTTATCGCTCGGAATGATCAAGACAGCATGAGCGTCGCTGCTTCGGTAGTCACGCTCGTATATATAGCGCAATTCCTCCATGCTTTTTATCCATTGAACAGTGTGCTTACCGTCTGCAAATGCTCCGGCGCGGGCGAGAAGTCCGTCCTCATCGTATATAATCACACGATCCGCCCATTGCAAACCAGCTTTTTCATAGAGTAAATCCTTCAACATGGCTTCTTTACCCTGCAAATCAACATTGGCTGTAGTGACGGGCAAATGCTTCTTTGCCGGTCATATTCCTGCTGCAGCTCTTGGAGTTGCCTTTCAAGTTTTTTGATTCGGGATGAGCGGATGTTCTCAATACCGATTTTGCCTGCCGCTTCGATACGCAGTGTCAGCGCATAGCGGCGCTTTTGAAATTCCTGCTCATGCTGGGAGTAATACTGGTTTTTCATCATGATGAAGGTATCCTCGGTAAGCTCTGCGGCACGGGAAAGTATCATATTATACGCTTCGTCATCAAGCGTTTCGGATTCGCACATTTGGAGAGATATTTTCTCACGAAGCATCTCGTCCCACAGGAGCTTTGAGGCGGCTGGGCGATAAACGCCATCACTGTTGACGAAGATCGAAACCATGCGTTGATCTTCGTCGTCATCACTCAAAGCAATGCGCCATAGCGACCAGATGCCGTCCTCTGTGTTTACGCCCTTTACCTCAAATACGGGGATACCGTCCTTACGATGCCACACGATTTTTTCGCCGAGTAGCATCTGTATTTGCGGATCGGAAACCGACAGCTCCAAGTCAAAGAGAGATGCTTGGTCGTAATCTTTCCATGCACGGTATTGGGATAGCATATTTCTTAGGACACTGTGGAACGCCTGTTGCTGCTTTTCAAACTGACTGTCTGGCGTAAGCGTCTTATCGTCACGGATAACATCTCGGATTTTCATTGCCTGTCCGACCTGCTTTTCCATGTCCTTACCAAGCTCGTCGGTGTAGTAAGTCCCGTACTTCTGTGCGGCAATGGTTTTCATGTAGACCTGCGTGAAATCGAGGTCGGCGCTATCGCTGTTTAAAACGTCCTGCAGCTTATCAAAGCCGAGCTCGGACAAAATCGTCGCAAGTTTTTCTTCCAGTACCGTACGGACGCGGTTTTCAATGGTATCGTCAAGAATGAAGTTGAATACTTCAACATCATGCGTTTGCCCGATACGGTCGGCACGACCGATGCGCTGTTCGATCTTCATCGGATTCCACGGCAGGTCGTAGTTGATAACGATGTGCGCAAACTGTATGTTGATACCTTCGCCACCGGCATCGGTGGAAATAAGTATGCTCTTCTCTGTGCGAAATTGCCGGAGCGCTATGTTCCGTTCCTCTATGGACATACTGCCGTTTATGAGCGCGACCGAAAAGCCGCGCACTTCAGCTAAAGTCTTTATGAATTCCTGTGTCTTTACAAATTCAGTGAAGATGATGACCTTCAGATTGTCCTCCTGCGTTGAGAGCATACGGAGAATTTCGGCAAGCTCTTCAGCCTTTGCATCGGTAAATTGAAGCTGTGCCTGTTTTGCCAGAGAAAGAAGCTGTTCAAGCTGCTTTTTTTCTTCATTGATACCAGCGGAGAGCACAGTAAGGGCTTCCTCCAGCGATTCTTCCATCTCTTGGTCTGTCAGATCAGCGATACTTGCGGTATGCAGTTGATCTGACTGCGTAGTCAGTATTTGCAGGCGGCGTTCCAGCGCGTCAGCAATCGCGGCGGTGCTACTGGAAACAAGGCGCTGGAACAGCACCATAAGGAAGCCGACATAAGGCTTCTTTTCCCGAATAGCCTTATTGTAGCCGGTGCGGACGTATTCCGTCACCTGCTCATACAGTTCCCGCTGAAGGCTGTGGCGTTCCTGCCATTCGACCTTCACGAGATGAGTATGGCGTTCTTTGAAAAGCGGCTTGCCGTCATTATCAACCGCCTCGCGTTTTTCAGTGCGGATAATATACGGCGCAACTTGCTCCCGGACAACGGCTTTCGTGTTCGGGAAGGCGTTATGGTCGAGCAGCTGCATAAGGCGCAGGAACGGCTCCGTTTTGCCGGAGTGCGGCGTAGCGGTCAGAAGCAACAGGTGCGGGCTTGCTTTTGAAAGCATATCGCCGAGCTTGTGGCGGGCGACTTCACCGGTCGAACCGGCAACGCGGTGCGCTTCGTCGATAATGATCAAATCCCAGCCACCGGCAACGACGGCCTCAATGCGGTCGTCATTGTACTGGTCGATTTTCTCCTGTGTCCAGCCGGTGCGCTGCTCCAAAGGCTTGATAGCGTCCATTGGGCTGATGACCAGCGGAAATTGCGTAAACACATTCTGGTCAGGGTTGATTTTCTTCAGCGTTGCATAGTCCTCCGGCGAGATGATGGTAAACCGCTCACCGAATTTCTCCGTCATTTCGGCTTCCCACTGGGTCACAAGCCCCTTCGGGCAAACGACGAGCACACGCTCAATAAGCCCGCGTGTTTTCAGCTCCTTGATGATAAGTCCGGCTTCAATCGTCTTTCCAAGTCCGACCTCGTCGGCAAGCATATAGCGTACGTCGTTTGTCGCCATTGCTCGTTCAAGCGCATAACGCTGGTGCGGGAGCGGGAGCACGCTCTCGCTGGTGTCAAAGACCGTACCGTTGGCAAGCTCGTTTTTGACCTTGCACCATGCGGCAACAAAGCGCACGAACGGCTCCGACGCCGCAGACGCGGCTCCGGATGCGGCAAGGTTCTCGGCATTGACGGAGTATACATTATTATTAGTCGTGTCGATGACCTTGCAGGTCGTCATGCCCCAAAGCTCGTGTACCTCGACGACGAGGACGACACGACCTGTTCGGGTATCTATTATGCTCTCGCCAACGGTAAACATGAGTTTTCCTCCATTGTACAGGTTTTGTCTGTTACTTGACAAACTTATGTCACAAGCATCTGTATGCTCGATTCCTTTATGTAGTTGGATTTTGCATTAGTCCCCGGTTCATCTGTATCTGTGACAAGATAGGTCTGTGCTTTCTTGTCTACAGAAACGATGTAAACGGTTTTTCCGTTTTTCAACAGAACAATATCTCCTTCTTTATACTTCATGGCCAATTTCTCCTTTCGTTACATTCTACTTGCCGCGTTATCGTAGTACATCAGCAGTGCAGGGTCTTCCTGCAGAACGGTTTCGGGCAGGCGGTCGCCGACCTTGACGATGAGGGAGTAGTTGCGTTCCTTCCAGCACTCGTCAAAGCCCACGCGGATAGCCTCGGTGCGGGCGTTCTTGATGCGCCCGGTGCCTTTGGCGTAGATGTCGAAGAAGTCTTTCAGCAGACGCTTGCGGCGCAGCTTTTCAAGGTCAGCTTTATCGGACAGATTTGGCACATACCATTTGCCGTCGTCGTCCTGCAAGAAGTTTTCTTTCAGCATATCCAGCAGCTCCGGCAGCAGCTCAAACTTCGCCTGATGCAGCTCCTGCAGGTACTTCGGCTGAATGTCGGAGTAGGACTGACGCTCCTGCGTGAGCTGGACGCCAAGCCACGAAATGGCGCTCTTCTCGTCGGAGATAAACAACGACAGCTGTTGGTCTTGCAATTCCATCTTCGCACGACGCTCGTCGTACTCATTGATTTGGTCGGCAAGGAAGAACATCCCATCGCGCTGGGTGAACCGCTCCTGCAGACCGGCGTAGAAGGTGTGCGAATCCATTGGCACTGGAATCCCGTTCATAAAAGAACCATATGATCCGGATACAATCTTCCAACTAGACAGATACCATATCT
>ENA-UPTA01000985-UPTA01000985.1-activated-sludge-metagenome-genome-assembly--contig:-NODE-985-length-32484-cov-7.571125_pt1 | contig 32484 bp, 32 predicted proteins | sample MGYA00238184_ERZ773361 | MGnify/ENA primary metagenome ERZ773361 (study PRJEB29100, sample SAMN05720205) | activated sludge metagenome | isolation source: anaerobic digester from wastewater... | reverse complement strand
TGGCAAACATCCGGTCCCGCTCCTTCTGCCAGTCCTCCTGGGTCGTCCGGAAGACGTCCAGGTCCTTGAGGACGCCGAAGCGCGCCGTCGGCTTCCCCGAGGGATCCAGTGCCCCGAGGCCCTTGACGATCGTCGCCCGGTCCGCGGCCCACTTCTTATCCTCGGGCATGGGGAGCCTGACGGCCACGAATCCCCAGGCCGTTCGCACGGCGTGGTTGCCGCCCGTCATGTGGCAGCTCTGGCAGGTTGGGGCGGCGGCGCTCTCGGGCAGCACGCCGACCTGTTTCAGCAGGTAGCGCACGCCATGCTTCGAGGAGGAATACATCTCCCACTGGGGGTGGTCGATGCCCATGTGGCAGGTCCGGCAGGCCTGGGGCTGCAGGGCTTCCTTCCTGGAGAAGACGTGCCGGGTGTGGCAGGCGTCGCAGGAGGCGACCCCGAACTGGCCGCCCTGTTTGCGCAACTCCTTGATTTCATCGTCAGTTTTGGTGCCGATCTTGTGGCAGCCACCGCACCCTTTCATGCCGTCCATCAACGCCATGGGCTGCATGTGGAAGGTGGGCATGGCCTTCAGGGAGGCCCATGCCTTGGCGTGCTTGCCGTCCTTGAACTCCTTGACCTTGGGGCCATGGCAGTAGGCGCAGCGCTCGGGCGTCGGGACCTCGGCCAGGGCGATCGTCTGGAGGGAGAAGTGCTTGTCGCCGTGGCAGACGGCGCAATCGACCCCCTTCTGGCTGTGTTTGCTCAGCTTCCAGTCCGCCACGATCCCGGGGGTCATGGCCGTGTGGCACAGGACACAGTTTTTCGCCGAGGTTACCGCTTTCTGCTCCGTGGGGTAGTTCGCCTTGACCCACCCGTTCCATCCGCCCTCGATCGTGTAGACCTTCGTGTATCCCCGCTTGTAAAGCTCAACCGCCACCCGGGCGGCCGTGTACTCCTGGGGTCAGGCTCAGTAGAGGACGTAGGTGGCGTCTTTCTTCGGCCGGCTCTTGACGAATTCGTCGAGCTTGTCCGGCTGGGTGAATACCGCCCCGGGGATATGCCTGTCGCTTTCTTCGTACTGCTTGATATAGCGGATGTCCACGATGACGACATCGGGCTTCCCAAGCATGTTCCTGACGTCTTCGTTCGACAGGCGCGGCACCTGCTCCACCGACGACGGCGGCGCGGACCAGCCGGCCAGGGCGACAAGGCACAGCCATGTCGCCAGGGATGCGATGAGGATCGGTTTCGCTTTCATTTCCGGAACCTTTCTGGCGTTTTGGGGTGGAGACGGGACGAAAAAATGCACGTGCATAATATATACTGTTTTCCGCGGCGCCGCCAGCGGTTTTCTTTTCAACGACGGCCCTTGAAAAGGGCATGAAAGAGCATTAATCTGACTATGAGCATTTCTGGAACCGGAAAGGAGAAGGACCATGCCGAAGAGACCTGCCGCCGCCCTGCTGTGCGCCGCTGTGCTGGCCCTGACGATGGCGGGGTGCGCCCCGTCGATCCTCTACAGGGAGGGCCCGCTGGCGACGGATTACAGGATGTTCTCGAAGGAGGACCTCGACCGCTACGCCGCGCGGATCGACGAGGAGATCGCGCGTGTCGAAAAAGGAGCCGCGCCGCCCGCGGGAGCGACGCACGAGGCGTACCTGAAGGATCTCGAGTCCCGGCGCTATGAGGTCAGGATGACGATCTCCGGCCGCGAAATCATGCGGCAGGATGAGCGCCGTCAGAGCCTGGAACTGCAGCGGCCCCTGCCTTGAGCCTGACCCGGAGTTGAAGGGAGCGGACAGCGTGCCCCGGCGAACGATCATCGCGGTCCTTGCGGTTCTCATCACGGTTGCGCTGGGAGGATGCGCTGCGCCTCTGCGCCCCTGCCCGGAGGGAGTCCTCGCGGCTCACTACAAGCTCATGTCCAGGGCCGAGCTGATCCGTTACCAGGACCGCCTGGAAGATGAGATGGTTCGCGTCGGGGCGGGGGGCGCCGCCCCGGACGGCGTATCGCGCGAGGATTACCTCGGGGATCTCAGGCAGCGGATGAAGGATGTCCAGCACGAGATCGGCCTTCGTAACATCTGGGAACGGAAATCCTGCTGGGAGCGCCGAGAGATGTGGGGCCCCACGCGGTAGCCAGCCGGCAGGCTGAAGTTTCTGACGGGTTCTGTGCCCGTGCTGTCCGTAGTCGCCCGTTAGCCGCCCCGGATCCTTCTGCCGGGGACCGCATCAAGACGCTTTTTCAGTATTATATTCCCGGATTCCTGCACCCTACCCGGTAAATACCCCGCAGCTTGCCGCGAAAAGCTGGTTGTTAGGGAGGGATACCTCGTAGCCTGCTGCGAGGTAGTTTATTGCCTTCCACACATTCAGTGCCCTGCCTAGCCTCACCGGCCGAGACCATCAGCGAGCAACCCCTCTACTCTTTTCTGTGCACAGAACTGTTCGAACTGCCGCTGCGCCAGCTTCGACGGCACCGTCTTGCCGTTCTCCCAGCGGTTGACCGTGGCAAAGCTCACCCCCAGCGCATGGGCCAGTTCCTCCTGGGACAGCGCCAGTTGACGCCGGACCTCCTTGACCGTTACCGGGAAGTTTTCGGGTTGTCGGATCATGGCGATTCGATATCTCCCGCCGATTGGACCAGGCGCAGCAAGCCGGGCGCGACGTTCCACTGGCGGCCGTCATCGGTGGCGACGCTGACGGTCTTCTTGTTGTGGCGCAGCACGATGCCTTCCAGGATCCGCCCGTCAGGGGACTGAAAACCGACCCGGTCGCCCTTGGTGAATCGGGCCATCAAAGAGGTGCTTTTCGCCTGAGAGATGAGATTGAGCCGCTCTACGATCATGCGGTTGAGAAAGAGCAGGTCATCCTCGTTCAGCCGCTTAATTGCCTCGACGGCGGAAACGCGGTCGACGATCCTGACACTGCCTGGTTTCATGTTTGCACCTCGTCCTTCAAGGCTTTCAACAACGGCAGCAGTTCAGTCACATCGTCCTGAATGATACTCCAAAGGGTGTCATCGTCGATGCCGAGATAGCCGTGAATGAGCCGGTTGCGGGTTGCAATGATCATCCGCCAGGGAATTTCGGGATGGGCGGAACGGACCTCGTCGGGGATGTGTGTGGCGGCTTCGCCGATCAGTTCCAGGTTTCGAAGGGTAGCGTCATAGGCAATCCCGCTCGCCATGAACTCGGCCTGGTCGAGACCGTCGGTGTAGGCCAGCACCTTACCGGCGAAGTTGATCATGTCGTCGAGGTAGAAACGCCAGACACGCTTTAAGGATTCAGACATTGACCCGCTCCTGTTCGATATAGGGTCGAAGTTCCGGCCGCAAGGCCTTTTCGGTCACCAAGTCAACCGGGCAGCCCAAGAGGTCTTCCAGGTAGAACTGCACCCCGAAATAGCGTTTCGAGGTTGCGGGCCCGTCGAAGGCCACCAGGATATCGACGTCACTGCCGCTGGTTGCCGCGTCACGGGCTGTGGAGCCGAACAGCGCCAGGCGGATCACGCCAAAACGGGCCTGCAATTCCGGTTTGCTGCTGTTCAGCAGTTCAAGGGCGCGCTGTCTATTCATCGTTCAACCTCCTAGCAGGCGCACTCATGTGAGGTGCTTTCCCGTGCATCCCTGGTCGCTGGACGCACCAAGGTCATTCAAAGCTGCGCAAGAATATAACATATGCTATGTGGTATGCAAGGCGAAATTCCGACATTTCTCCGTCTCTCGGTAAGTAAGGGCAGAGGGTAGCACGAGGAGCGATCGAGCCTGGACATCAACGTTCTGCCTTACGGGATCATGAAAAATAGCGGAAAAGGGGTCAAATTATCGTTTGCGAACATTTGGAGAAACTGACCGGCCGATGAGCGGGAATGAAAAAGATGAAGGCGGCGGTTTAGAGGGGGAAAGAAGATACTTCCTCCGGACACGAGTCGCCTGCTTTCGTCACCTTCCACACGCGGCGCCCGCAGGGATAGGCGCCGATTTGCTCCACGACCCCACCAAGATCGCCGAGAAGAGTGTCTGCCGCATGCCGGTAGGGATAGCCGTCTTTCGACACGGTGTCGATGATGAGGCTTCCGCCGGGGTTCAGGTTGTCCCGGAAAATGCGAGAGCCCCCTTTTGTTAAAGGATCCGGTGGAAAGGCATGGGGCCAGTTGACCAGGATCATGGCGTCGAAGCCGCCATCCAGCCGAACTTCGGGAAACGAGAAAACGGCAAAACGGGCCTTGCCCCTGAAGAGAGTCTTGCGAATAATCTCGGCGCCTCTGAGAACGGCCGGGTCATCGTCGAGACCCAGGCGATCCTCGAAACGAAGATTGAGCAGGATGTCCCCGAGGCCGCACCCGATGTCAGCCACTCGCCCCCGCCGATTTCGAGGAAGGGAATTCAGGTGTTCGATGATGCCCAGAGCGTAATCCTTCGCAGCTGGCGGCATGCGATGCCACGGGTCGAACGGGAGAAACAGGCGCAGCAGAAACCGGAAGGCGACCTCGGCCCGGTTCCCCGCAGCCCGGATGATCCGTTTCGGGAAGATCGGTATGCCTGTCGGTCACGCGCGAAAAGTGCCGTTCTCCCGACCGCTACCGTCCGATTTTCTTCAGGAATCCGTCGATTCCCTCCCGGTATGCACCGGCTGACATAAAGAGGGCGTCGTTGTGCCCGCCGCGCAGCTTGACGAAGGCTTTCGGCTCCGGCGCCGCCTCGTAGAGGGCGATCCCCTGGCCGAAGGGCACGATCTCGTCATCGGGGCTGTGGATGACGAGCACAGGGCAGCGGACGTTGCGGACGTGCTCGAGGGTGCTGTACTCGAAGCGGGCGAGCCACCGCACGGGCAGGAACGGGTAGTGGTGGCCCGCGATGTCGACGAAGCTCGTAAAGGAAGAGTCGAGGATGAGGGCCGCAGGGTCTTTTTCCCGGGCAAGCCGCGCGGCGATGGGCCCCCCGAGGGACTGCCCGTAGAGCAGGATCTGTCCGGCTGGAACCTTGCGGCTCTCCGTCAGGTATCGCCAGGCCCCGGCCGCATCGCTGTAGGTTCCTTCTTCGGAGGGCTTCCCTTCGCTTCGGCCGTAGCCGCGGTAATCATAGAGGAACGTGGAGAGTCCCACACGGTGCAGGATCTCGACGAAGGGGAGATTGTAGGAGATGTTGCCGCCGTTTCCGTGGCTGAAGAGGACGACGCCCCGGCCGGCCTCCGACGGCACGTACCAGGCCGCAAGCTGCACACCGTCGGCGGCATCGAAGGAGACCTCCTCGTAGGCGAGCCCCCTGTCCTGCGGCGTGGCGACGATCTGCCCGTCCGGAAAATAGACGAGGCGCGACTGCAGGAAGAACATCAAGGCGAGAACCCCCGTGATCGAAACAGCGATGGCGCGAAGGGCAGAAGAGACCATAATCAAATACCGAAGAGCGGAAGTTAGGAAGAGCGGAAGCGCGGAGTACGGAAAATTAATTGGTGAATAATCCGGTTTTTCATCCGCTCTTCCTCACTTCTTAACTTCCTGACTTCGTGATCGCTGATACGGTGAACGTGGCAGAAAAACAAGAGGGGAGCCTTATCGGCCCCCCTTCTTCCTGATCAAACCCTGTCTTTCAGGACGGCTCCCGTGCTTCCGGAGGTTACGAGGCTCGCATACCGGGAGAGGTAGCCCGACTGGATCTTCGGCTTCGGCGGCTTCCAGGCCTTCTTTCGACGCTTGAGCTCCTCTGCGCTCACCCGGAGCGTGATCCTGCGCTTCGGGATGTCGATGGCGATGCGGTCGCCTTCCTTCACGAGCGCGATGGGACCGCCCTCGGCCGCCTCGGGCGATATGTGACCGATCGCCGCTCCCCGGGAGCCGCCGCTGAAGCGACCGTCGGTGAGGAGGGCCACCGACTCGGCCAGACCCATGCCGGCCAGCGCGGAGGTTGGGGCGAGCATCTCGCGCATCCCGGGCCCGCCCTTGGGCCCTTCGTACCGGATGACGACGACGTCTCCCGGCTTGATTTTCCCGCCCAGGATGGCCTCGATGGCGTCATCCTCGCTGTCGAAGACGCGGGCGCGGCCCTCGTTGACGAGCATGGCCGGGGCCACGGCGGAGCGTTTCACGACACCGCCTTCGGGGGCGAGGTTCCCCTTGACCACGGCGAGGCCGCCGTCGGGGCTGTAGGGGTTCTTGACGGGGCGGATGACCGAATAATCCCAGACCCTGGCCTCCTTGAGGTTCTTCGCGACTGTGGCCCCGGAAACGGTCATTGCCTTCCCGTCGATCACGCCGAGCTTGCTGATCTCCTTCATGACGGCCTGCACGCCTCCCGCCGCCTCGAGGTCCTCGATGTGGTGGGATCCGGCGGGGCTCAGCTTGCAGAGGTTGGGGGTCTTGAATCCGATCTGGTTGAAGAGCTCCAGGTCGAGCCGGATCCCCGCCTCGTGGGCAACGGCCGGCAGATGAAGGACGGTGTTCGTCGAGCCGCCCAGGGCGTTGTCGACGGCAATGGCGTTTTTGAAGGCTGCCGGTGTTGCGATGTCCCGGGGCCGGATGTTTTTCCTGACGAGCTCCAGGATCCGCATGCCCGCTTCCTTGGCCAGGCGTATCCGCGCGGAGTCCACCGCCAGGATGGTCCCGTTTCCGGGCAGCCCCAGGCCGAGGGCCTCGGTCATACAGTTCATCGTGTTGGCCGTGTACATGCCGGAGCAGGAACCGCAGCCCGGGCAGGCGCAGTCCTCGAGCTCCTTGAGCTGCCGCCCGGTCATCTTCCCCGACTTGACGGCGCCCACGCCCTCGAAGACGGTGATGAGGTCGACGGGCTTGCCGCGCAGCTTCCCGGCGAGCATGGGCCCGCCGCTGACAAAGATCGCAGGGATGTTGAGCCGCAGGGCCGCCATCAGCATCCCGGGAATGATCTTGTCGCAGTTGGGGATGAGCACGAGGCCGTCGAAGGGGTGGCCCACGGCCATGACCTCGATGGAGTCGGCGATGAGCTCCCGGCTCGCCAGCGAGTACTTCATGCCCACGTGCCCCATGGCGATCCCGTCGCAGACGCCGATGGCGGGGAATTCGACGGGGGTGCCGCCGGCCATGCGGATGCCCGCCTTGACCTGCTCGGCGATGGTGCGCAGGTGGATGTGGCCGGGGACGATCTCGTTGTAGGAGTTGACCACCCCGATCAGGGGGCGCGCGATCTCCTCGTCGGTGTAGCCCATGGCCTTGAAGAGGGAGCGGTGGGGCGCCCTCTCCACGCCTTTCTTCATCAGGTCACTTCGCATGGTTCCCTCCCTTGTGCTTGCGGAATGCCTTCCATATGCCATACGGAAAAGGGAGGGTCAACCTTTGGCTCCCTCCCCTGAAAATCAGGAAGATCGGAAGTGAGGAAGGTAGGAAAAGCGGACAAAGAATTCGGGCCTTCCTGTTCTTTTCCGCTCTTCCGCTCTTCTTCTCTTCCTGACTTCTATTTTTTCCTGCGCTCCGGCCGCAGCGAGCGGACCACGGCGCCGGCCTGCCACATCTCGGAGTTGCGCATCACCTCGAGCTCCTTGGCCAGCTTGTCGCGGTAATCGGCGGCCGCGCCCGTTGTCAGCACGATCTCCGTCTCCTTGCCGGACTTCACCCGCTCGTAGAGCTCGTCGAACACGGGGGCGACGGCATCGCGGAAGCGGTTCTTCCAGTCCAGGGCCCCGCGCTGGGCCGTGGCGCTGCAGTTGGCGTACATCCAGTCCATCCCGTTCTGGGCGATGAGCGGGATGAGGCTCTGGGTGAGCTCCTCCACGGTCTCGTTGAAGGCCTCGCTGGGGCTGTGGCCGTGCTTGCGGAAGAGGTTGTACTGCGCCTCCATGAGGCCGGCGATGGCGCCCATCAGCACACCGCGCTCCCCCGTCAGGTCGCTCCAGACCTCGTGCTCAAAGGTCGTCGGGAAGAGGTACCCCGAACCGATCCCCACGCCGACGGCAAGCGTACGCTCGAGGGCTCGCCCCGTGGCGTCCTGGAAGACGGCGTAGCTTGAGTTGATGCCGCTTCCCGCGAGGTAGTTGTCGCGCACGGTGCGTCCGGCGCCCTTGGGAGCCACGAGGATGACGTCGATGTCCGCGGGCGGGACGACCCCGGTCTGTTCCTTGTAGACGATGGAGAACCCGTGGGAAAAGTAGAGCGCCTTGCCCTTGGTGAGGGTCGGCCTGAGCCGGGGCCAGAGTGACTTCTGCTGGGCATCCGACATGAGGTACTGGATGATCGTTCCCCTCTGCGCCGCCTCGATGAGCGGAAAGAGGGTCTTGCCGGGCACCCAGCCTTCCTCCTCGGCCTTCTTCGTGTTGTACTCTTCGCCGACGATGACGTTGATCCCGTTGTCGCGCAGGTTCAGGGCCTGGCCCCGTCCTTGGACGCCGTAGCCGACGATGGCCACCACCTCGTTCTTGAGGGCCTCGCGGGCCTTCTCCAGGGTGAACTCCTCAGAGGTGATGACGTCTTCGACCACCCCGCCGATGTTGAGCTTTGACATGGGTTCCTCCTTCGTTCGAGTTGGGTTTGATGGGTTGCGTGCGACGCAAGGGCCGAAAAAGGGCAAATCCCCCCTCTCGTCCTGCGGACGGGGGATGCAGGACACGGCCTTCCGCGGCGTCTTCAGTTTTTCCGCTCCAGGGCGGCGATGCCCGTGCGGGCGATATCGTCGAGGCCCAGCGGCTTGAGGGTCTCCAGCACCCGGTCGACCTCGGCCTTGGTTCCCCTGAACTCCAGGACGCAGTGGTCCGAGTTGAAGGTCAGGATCTTGCAGTTGAGCCTGTTGACCGTCCGGATCAGCTCGTTCTTGTTGTCCGCCGTGAGGTTCATCCGGATGAGCGCCAGCTCCCGTTTGACCGTCTCCACGTCGGTGAGGTTCTCCACCTTGATCACGTCGATGAGCCGCTCGAGCTGCGCCTCGATCTTCTGGATGGTCGCCTTCGTGCCGATCGTGGTGAGGATGATCTTCGAGACCTCGGGGTTGACCGTGGCGTCCACGCACAGCGTCTCGATGTTGTACCCCTTGCCGCCGAGGGTTCCCGCCACCCGGGCCAGCACGTCGGGCTTGTTGTGGACGAGCAGGGATATGACGTTTTCTCTCTTTTCCATGGTTCCGCGCCTTCCTTTGGTCATGATATTCGTCCGGCCGCGAGCTGTCGGCTTCGCATCGCCGGTCTGTCGCTTTTCGCTGCACTGGTTTCGGCAAATGGCTTAAGGCGTATGGCGTAAGGGCAGGAAACCGATTCATTCTGCCTTTAGCCTTTCGCCTTGTGCCCTGAGCCGGGGCCTTCGGCCCTAATTCGTCATCTCCCTCGTCCCCAGCGTCATCTCGCTGATCGAGGCCCCCGGTCTCACCATGGGGTAGACGCACTCCTCGCGGGCGACCTGGAAGTCCATCAGGCAGGGCCGGTCTGTGAAGAGCCCCTGCTCGAGGACGGCCTTGATCTCATCGGGCTTCGTCGCCCGCAGGGCCTGCCATCCGTAGGCCTCGGCGACCTTTACGAAATCGGGCTGGAAGGTCATGTCCGTGTTGGAGTATCGCTTCTCGTAGAAGAGCTCCTGCCACTGCCGGACCATACCGAGGTAGCCGTTGTTAAGCAGGACGATCTTCACGGGGATGCCGTACTGCATGCACGTGGCCATCTCCTGGATGTTCATCTGGATGCTTCCGTCGCCGGCGATGTCCACGACGATCCGGTCGGGGAAGGCGAGCTTTACGCCCATCGCCGCCGGGAATCCGTAGCCCATCGTCCCGAGGCCGCCCGAGGAGATGAAGGTGTTGGGGTCGTCGTAGCGGTAGAACTGGGCCGCCCACATCTGGTTCTGGCCCACCTCGGTCGTGATGATGGCCTTGCCCTTCGTCAACTCGTGGAGGGTCTCGATGACGCACTGGGGCTTGATGTGCTGCGCATCCTGGCAGTAGGACAGGGGGGCCTTCTTCTTCCATCCCGCGATCTCGTCGAGCCAGTCCTTCCGCTCCGCGTCGGTCGCCGTGTAGTTGTTGTCCTTGAGCAGGCGGTTGATGTTCTCCAGGGCGCTCCTGGCGTCGCTCACGATGGGCAGATCCACGACGATGTTCTTGTTGATCGACGAGGGGTCCACGTCGATGTGGATGATCTGGGCGTTGGCCGCGAAGGTGTCGATCTTTCCCGTCACCCGGTCGTCGAAGCGGGCGCCGATGCAGATGAGAAGATCGCAGTGGCTGATGGCCATGTTGGCGAAGTACGTGCCGTGCATCCCCGGCATTCCCAGGAAGAGGGGGTCGGAGCCCGGGAAGGCCCCGAGGCCCATGAGGGTCGACGTGACGGGGAGCTTTGCCCGCCGCGCAAACGACCGCAGCTCTTCCGTTGCCTTTCCGAGCAGGATCCCGCCGCCCGTCATCAGCAGGGGGCGCTTCGCGGCCCTGAGCATCTCGAGCAGCTGCACGTATTTTTTGGAGGACGGCTTGGGCGGCAGCGACAGTTTCGTTGCGTTGATCCTGATCCTGGCCGGGTCGTAGTCCACCTCGGCGGCGATGACGTTCTTGGGCAGGTCGACGAGCACCGGGCCGGGTCGTCCGGAGCGGGCAATGTGGAAGGCTTCGCGAATCGTGCCGGCCAGTTCGTCGGGATTGCGGACGAGGTAGTTGTGCTTGGTGCAGGGCCGGGTGATCCCCGTGATGTCGCATTCCTGGAAGGCGTCGTTGCCGATCAGGTGTGTCGGGACCTGCCCGGTGAACACGACGATGGGAATGGAATCCATGTTCGCCGTGGCGATGCCGGTCACGGTGTTCGTGGCCCCCGGGCCGGAGGTGGCCAGGGCCACGCCGACCTTTCCCGTTGCGCGGGCGTATCCGTCGGCGGCGTGCACGGCGGCCTGTTCGTGGCGGACCAGGATGTGCCTGACGGCGGGATTGCGGTGAAGCTCGTCGTAGATGTCGATGACGGAGCCGCCGGGGTATCCGAACATGACATCCACCCCTTCGGCCTTCAGGCACTCGAGCAGAATCTGGGTTCCTTTCATTTTCACGGGACGACCTCCTCCAATCATGAAGAATAGGGATCAGGACACGAAAAAAGCCGCGAACGTTTTTTCGTTGCGGCTTTCCCGGCAAGAAAAAGCCGCGGTCTTTCGGGGGCCGCGGCTCGTTTTGCTCTATGTTTCCATCAGAGAATCCGAGCTGCGGTCCCCGCCTGTACGATGACGACGACAACGACGACCGGGATGCTCGTAAGAATCTGACGAATCATGAATCCTCTCCCTGTTGAAAAGCGAAGCCTCTTATGCAATAGAACCCAGCCTTTGTCAAGCTTTTTTGTTTCTTCCCCTGTTCCCTGACCGGCTAGGGCCTGACCGGCTCGCCGGCGGGGTCGTCGCTCGAGGGCGGCGCATGCTCCTTGGGCGCCGTCCCCTCGAGGAAGCTCTCGAAGACGGGGTCCTTTGTCCCCGGGTTGGCCAGGAGGCCCGTCTTCGGGTCGATGCGGGCGAAGACGACCCCCTCGGGGGCCGCAAAGACTTCCACGGGCAACCCCTTGAGGGCCTGCTCCATGAAGTAGAGCCAGACGGGCGCCGCAGCCCGGCCGCCCACGCCCGAGCGGCCCATCGTCTTTTCCGCGTCGAACCCCACCCATACACCGGCCACGAGCGACGGTGTGTAGCCGATGAACCAGGCGTCGAAGTAGTCATCCGTCGTGCCCGTCTTGCCGGCCACGGGCCTCCCGATGGCCTTGACCCGCTCGCCCGTCCCCTCCTGGACGACGTTCTGCAGCACCGACGTGGTGAGAAACGCCACGCGGGGATCGATGGCCGGCTCCACCTGGGGGGCATGCTCCTCGAGGACGTGGCCGTTGCGGTCGACGATCTTCCGGATGAAGTAGGGCTCCACCCGCTTGCCGCCGTTGGCGAGAACGCCGTATCCTCGAACCATCTCCTGGAGCGTCACCGTCGAGGTCCCGAGGGCCAGTGTGAGGTCTCTCGTGAGCGGCGAATGGATCCCCATGTTGTGGGCATAGTCGATGACGTAGGCCAGGCCCAGCTCCTGGAGCAGCTTCACGGTCACCACGTTTCTCGAAAATGTCAGGGCCGTCCGCAACGTCGTGGGCCCGAAGAACTTGTGCTCGAAGTTCTGGGGCTTCCACTCCCCGCGGGTGGAGTCGTTGAAGATGACGGGCGAGTCGAGGAGAACCGTCGCCGGCGTCATCCCCTTGTCGAATGCGGCCGTGTAGACGAAGGGCTTGAACGACGAACCGGGACGGCGGCGGGCCTGGGTGGCCCGGTTGAACTCGCTCTTCTTGTAGTCCCTGCCCCCCACCATGGCCTTGATCTCGCCCGTCCGGGCATCCATGCACAAGAGCGCCCCCTGCAGCTCGCCCGCCGTGAACTTCTCCCGCGTCTCCATCTCCCTGATGCCCCGTTCGACGGCTTCGTTGGCCGCCTTCTGCATCTCCACGTTGATCGTCGTGTAGACCTCGAGCCCCTCGCGGTACAGGGCGTCGGACCCGTACTTCTCGAGGATGTAGCGGCGCACGTTCTCCGTGAAATAAGGGGCGACCTTCTCCCGGGGCTTCGACGAGATGAGCTTGACGGGTTCCTTCAACGCCCTGTCTTTCGCGGCCGGGGTGATGTAGCCGTCCTCCTGCATCCGGGTGAGCACGTAGCCCTGCCGCTGCCGGGCCCTCTCCATGTTCACGTAGGGCGAAAACCGGCTTGGCGCCTTCGGGAGACCGGCCAGCATGGCCGCCTCCGGCAGCGTGAGGCTGCGCGCCGATTTTCCGAAGTAGCTCTGCGAGGCCGCCTCGATCCCGTAGGCCCCGTGCCCGAGATAGATGTGATTGAGGTAGAGCTCGAGGATTTCCTGCTTCTTGAGGTAGCGGTCGATCCTGTACGCGAGGATGGCCTCGCGGATCTTGCGCGTGAAGGTCCTCTCCGGCGAGAGGTAGAGCGAGCGGGCCACCTGCTGGGTGATGGTGCTGCCGCCCTGAACGATTTCGCCGGCGATCATGTTCTTGACGAAGGCCCGGAAAATCCCGATCAGGTCAAGCCCCTCGTGCTGAAAGAAACGCGCATCCTCGCCGGCCACGAAGGCCTTGATGACCACGTCGGGGATCTCGGCGATGGGGACGACCCGGCGGTCCTCGGCGAAGAAGGAGTCGATGAGCTCGTTTCGGTCCGAGTAGACCTGCGTCGTGGTGCTCGGCCGATAGTCCTTCAGGGTGTCGACGCTGGGGGACTCGTGGATCAGCCAGGCCAGGAACCCCGCGAAGCCGATGGCCGTGAGGAGGCCCACGACGATCATGGACGAGAAGATCCACCGAAAGACCCGGCTCCTGCGGGCTTTCTTGACGACGGCTCTCTTGAGGGAAGAACGGTTTCTCGGTGCCATCAGGACGATTCACGGCCATCGGTGTCGCGTCGCCGCATGGCGAGCCTGGAGACGACGATGCCGACCTCGTAGAGGATGATCATGGGGATCGCCATCATGCACTGCGTAAAGGCGTCCGGCGTCGGCGTGATGATGGCCGCCACGACGAAACAGACCACGATCGCGTAGCGCCTCATCCGCGCCAGCTTGCGGGGCGTCACGAGACCGATCTTGGTCATGAAGAAGAGGAACACGGGGATCTCGAAGATGATCCCGAAGGCGAGCAGCAGCTTGAGTGTCAGCGAGAGGTACTCCTGCATGGAGAGCATGGGCTTGAGAAAGTCCGTGGAGAACTCGAGGAAGAACCGGTATGCCGGGGGCAGGACGAGAAAATAGCCGAAACAGACCCCACCCACGAAGAGCAGCGTCGAGGTCGCCACGAAGGGAGCCACGAACTTCCGCTCCCGGGGGTAGAGGCCCGGCGAGATGAACTTCCAGATCTGGTAAAGTACGAAGGGGCTGGCCACGAACAGCCCCGCGTAGAAGGATACCTTGATGTAGGTGAAGAACGCCTCCGGCAGGCCCGTGTAGACCATGTGCGAACCCTGCGGCATGACCTCGACCAGCGGCTGGGCCACGATCCGGAAGATCCCTTCCTTGAATGCGAAGCATCCGAGAAAGGCGATGCCCACGGCGATCATGCTCCGGACGAGCCGCTTTCTCAGTTCCTCCAGGTGGGAGGTGAGGGGCATTTTGTCTTCGTTGGGTTCGGTCATAATAAAAAAACGGCGAAGGGCAAAAGGCAAAAGGCTTATGGCAAGAAACGAATCTCTTGTCTTGGGCCTTCAGCCGTTAGCCAAACGCCTTCAGCCTCATGCCGGCTTGTCCTTCTTTTCCTCCGCCGGCGCGGGGGGGGCTGCAGGTTTCTCCGCCTCCGGCGCCCTGGCGCCGGGGCTGTCGGTGAGGATGGAATCCTTCACCTGGTCGATTTCCTTCTTGATCCCTTCGTCAAAGGTGCCCTTCACGTCATCCATGGCGCTCTTGAACTGGGCGACCCCCTTGCCCAGCGCCTTGGCCAGGTCGGGAAGCTTCTTTGGCCCGATGAAAATCAACGCCACGATGAGGATGATGATCAGCTCCTGCATGCCGATACCGAACACGGCAGACACCTCCCGGGGAACAGCCCCCGCAGTCTCCCTCCCGCGAGGAAGGGGATTGAGGGGAGGTCGAATGATTTCAACGCCACCCTTGCAAGCTGCGGAATTTGGTCTAAATAGCGTTTGTATCCGTCATTGTCAAGGCTTTTGGCCGTTTGTGCAAGCGAATCCTTTTGATTTTTAAGGGATTGTGTGGTAGAGGATTCCTTCCGATCTCAACCCTGGGGGGCGCCTATGACATCGGCCACAGGAATCGTAAAAGATTACCGGTACCTCCGGCATGAAACCGGCCATTACCACCCGGAAAGCCCGAAGCGTCTCGAATCGATCTACAAGATGCTCGAAAGTCTCGAGATGACAGGGAAATTCGTGGAGGTGAAACCGCGTGTCGCGCTCGACGAAGAGATCGAGATGATCCACAAGCACGCCTACGTGAAAATGATCGCCCAGTCGGCGGGGAAAGACCACACCTACCTCGACCCCGACACGGAGGCCTCCGCCGAGTCCTACGAAGTGGCGAAGCTGGCCGTGGGCGGGTTCCTCAACTGCGTCGACGGCATCGTGAGAGGCGAGCTGCGCAACGCCTTCGCCTTCGTGAGGCCCCCGGGCCACCATGCCGAGGCAAGCCGGGCCGCGGGTTTCTGCATCTTCAACAACATCGCCATCGGGGCGATGCATGCCATCAAAGTCCACGGAATGAAGCGGGTCCTCATTGTCGACTGGGACCTCCACCACGGCAACGGCACCCAGCACTCCTTCTACGAAGACCCCCGGGTCGTGTACTTTTCGACGCACCAGTATCCCTATTACCCCGGCACGGGCGCTCTCCAGGAAATCGGCCGGGGCGAGGGGCAGGGCTGCACGGTCAATGTCCCCCTGAAGGCCGGTCCCGGCAATGCCGAGTACCTCCGGATCTTCCGGCGGGTGCTGCAGCCGCTGGCCTTCGAGTACATGCCCGAGATCGTGCTGCTCTCGGCGGGATTCGACATCTATTTCCGGGACCCCCTGGGCGGCATGAAGGTCACGCCTTCCGGGTTCGGCATGCTCACCCGGGTGCTCATGGACATCGCCGACGAGTGCTGCGGGGGCCGGTTTGCCGTCGTCCTCGAGGGCGGCTATCACCTCGGCGGGCTCACGGAGGGCATCAAGGTCGTTCTCGATGAGATGAGCGGCGCCACGCGGGTGACCGAGGCGGACCTGCAGCGCCTCGAGGGCGAAGCCGACTCGTCGATCAACCGGACGATCGAGTCGGTGATCGGCCAGATCAAGCCCTACTGGACGTGTTTCCAATAGGACAGGCGTAGGGCAAAAGGCATCAGGCATCAGGAAATAGGACAGGCGCAAGGCGCAGGGCAAAACGCTAAAGGGAAAAACGGACGCAAGGCATGCGGCATGGGGCTCCGGGGCACGAAACGCCCTGTCTCCTCTGCCCCGATCCGCAAGCCCCGGGCCCTCAGCCATTTCGGGAGGTACCCCTTGAAGATCACAAAGGACCAGGTCGAATACGTGGCGCATCTGGCGCGGCTCGAGTTCAGCGAGCAGGAGAAGGAGAGATTCACCACGCAGTTGAACGACATCCTTCTGTACGTGGAAAAACTCAACGAGGTGGACACAACGGGCGTCGAGCCCGAAACGCACGCCATCGCCCTCCAGAACGCCTTCCGCGACGACATCGTCCGCGAGTCCCTTCCCCACGGGCTTTCGCTTGCCAACGCCCCCTCGGAGAGCGGCAACTGCTTCCGGGTGCCGAAAATCCTCGAGTAAGGGGCCGGGGACAGGGTTCGGGAGAGAAAGACAAATTGGAGACAAGATGGGTTTAAACGAACTGACCATCCACGAGTTGCAGGGCAAGATAAGAGAGAGGGAAATCACTTCCACCGATATCGTCACGGATGTCTTCCGGCGCATCGACGCCGTCGAGGAGCGGGTCCGCTCGTTCACGACCGTCATGAGGGAGAGCGCCTTCGAGGATGCGAAAAAGGCCGACGAGGAGATCCGCAGGGGCAACCTCAGGCCGCTCACCGGCATCCCCATCGCCCTCAAGGACCTCCACTGCACCCGGGGCGTCCGCACGGCCTGCGGCTCCCGCATCCTCCACAACTTCATCCCGCCCTATGACGGCACGGTGGTGAGGAAGCTGCGCGAGGAGGGCGCCGTCTTCGTGGGCAAGACCAACATGGACGAATTCGCCATGGGCTCCTCCACGGAGAGCTCCTGGTTCGGTGTCACCCGCAACCCCTGGGACCTCGAGCGGATCCCCGGTGGCTCCAGCGGCGGCTCCGCCGCGGCCCTGGCCGCCGACGAGTGCATCGCCGCCACGGGCTCCGACACGGGCGGCTCGATCCGCCAGCCGGCGGCGCTCTGCGGGGTCGTGGGCCTCAAGCCCACCTACGGGCGCGTCTCGCGGTACGGCCTCGTGGCCTTCGCCTCGTCGCTCGACCAGATCGGGCCCTTCACGAAGGACGTGGAGGACGCGGCCATCATGCTCAACGCCATCGCCGGCTACGACCCCATGGAGTCCACGTCCGTGCCCCTGGAGGTCCCCGACTACCGGTCCTTCCTCGGCAGGGACATCAGGGGCTTCACCGTGGGGATCCCGAAGGAGTACTTCATCGACGGCATCGACCCCGAGGTCGACGCCGCCGTGAAGCGCGCCATCGCGGTAATCGAGGGCCTGGGCGCAAAGAGCGTCCCCATCTCGCTCCCCCACACGGAATACTGCCTGGCCGTCTACTACATCATCGCGCCGGCCGAGGCGAGCTCCAACCTGGCCCGCTTCGACGGCGTGAAGTACGGCTACCGCTCCGCCGACGGCCGCGACCTCCTGGAAATGTACAAGAAAACCCGTTCGCAGGGCTTCGGCGCCGAGGTGAAGCGGCGCATCATGATCGGCACCTATGCCCTGTCCTCGGGCTACTACGATGCCTACTACAAGAAAGCCTCCCAGGTCCGCACCCTGATCAAGCGCGACTTCCAGGAGGCCTTCAAGGCGTGCGACGTGATCCTCACCCCCACGACGCCCACGGCCGCCTTCAAGATCGGCGAGAAGACGGACGACCCCCTGCAGATGTATCTCTCGGACATCTTCACCAGCTCCTCGAACCTCGCGGGCATCCCGAGCCTCTCGGTGCCCTGCGGGTACACGCGGGCGGGCCTGCCCATCGGGGCCCAGTTCCTGGGGGGCCACTTCCAGGAGGGCAAGCTCCTCCAGGTCGCCCACGCCTACGAGCGACATTCCGGAATCGAACGAAGGAGGCCGAAACTCTGATGGCTTACGAAACCGTCATCGGGCTGGAGGTGCACGCCCAGCTCCTGACCGCCTCGAAGATCTTCTGCGGCTGCTCCACCCGGTTCGGGGCCGGGCCCAACGAGCACACCTGCCAGATCTGCCTCGGGATGCCGGGCGTCCTTCCCGTGCTGAACCGGAAGGTCGTGGAGTTCACGATCAGGATGGGGCTGGCCACCCGCTGCACGATCAACGCCTACGGGAACTTCGCCCGGAAGAACTACTTTTATCCGGACCTGCCGAAGGGCTACCAGATCTCCCAGTACGCCCACCCCCTGGCCGAGCGCGGGCACATCGACATCCTGCTCGACGGAGAAAAGAAGCGGATCGGCATCACCCGCATCCACATGGAGGAGGATGCCGGCAAGCTCGTTCACGACGAACGCAACCCCTGGAGCTACGTGGACTTCAACCGCTCGGGCGTTCCCCTCATCGAGATCGTGAGCGAGCCCGACATGCGAAGCCCCGAGGAGGCCGCCGAATACCTGCGCCGCCTGCGCGACATCCTCGTGTACCTCGAGATCTGCGACGGCAACATGGAGGAGGGCTCCTTCCGCTGCGACGCCAACGTCTCCATCCGGCCGAAGGGCCAGGAGGCCTTCGGGACCCGCACGGAGCTCAAGAACATGAACTCCTTCCGAAACGTCCAGCGGGCCATCGAGTACGAGATCAGGCGCCAGAGCTACATCCTGGAGAGCGGCGGCGAGGTCGTCCAGGAGACGCGCCTCTGGGACGACGCCCAGGGGCAGACCCACTCCATGCGCAGCAAGGAGGAGGCCCACGACTACCGCTACTTTCCCGACCCGGACCTCGTCCCCATTCTCATCTCGCCGGAGTGGGTCGAAGAGGTCCGCCGGACGCTCCCCGAGCTGCAGCTCGAGAAGCAGGACCGCTTCGTCGGGCAATACGGGATCCCCGTCTACGACGCGAGCGTCCTGACTGCGACGAGGGCCCTGGCCGACTTCTACGAGGAGGCGGTGAAGCTCTGCGGCCAGCCCAAGATCGTCAGCAACTGGGTCATGGGCGACCTGCTTCGCTACCTCAACGAGCAGAAGCGCGAGATCAAGGACAGCCCCGTCTCGCCCGCCCACGTCGCGGAGATGATCAATCTCATCGAGAACGGGACCATCAGCGGCAAGATCGCCAAGGAGGTCTTCGAGGAGATGTACCGATCCTCGAAGAAGCCCGCCGACATCGTCCGGGAAAAGGGCCTCACCCAGATCACCGACGAGGGGGCCGTCGTGAAGGCCGTCGAGGAGGCCATGGCGAAGAACCCGGCGCAGCTCGCCGAGTACCGGGCCGGCAAGGAAAAGCTCTTCGCCTTCTTCGTGGGCCAGGTGATGAAGCTCACCAGGGGCAAGGCCAACCCGCAGCTCGTCAACGACCTGCTCAAAAAAATGCTGACAGGATCATGATCCGGACCATCCTCTGGGCCGACGACGCCGTCGTGCTCATCGACCAGAAAGCCCTGCCGGGCAAGGTGCACTACCTGACCTTCACGGACTGGCGCGACGTGGTCGGGGCCATCCGGGACCTCACCGTCCGCGGCGCCCCGGCCATCGGGGTGGCTGCCGCCATGGGAATCGCCCTGGGCGCCCTGCAGCTTCCCGAGGCGTCCGTCCCGGAAACCCGCAGAACTTTTGCGAGGCTCTGCGAGGCTTTCGCGAAGGCGCGCCCCACGGCACGCAACCTTTTCTGGGCCATCGAGCGGATGCAGCGCCGCTTTGACGAAACCCTCCCCGCCGGCATCGCGGAGGTGAAAAAGGCCCTCGTCGGGGAGGCTGTCGCCATCGGCGAAGAGGACGTCGAGATCAACCGCCGCATCGGGCTGAACGGCAAGGCCTTCATCCGCGACGGCGACAACATCCTCACCCACTGCAACGCGGGGGCCCTGGCCACGGCCGGCTACGGGACGGCCCTGGGCGTCATCCGGGCGGCGCGCGAGGAGGGCAAGAAGCTCCACGTCTTCGTCGACGAAACGCGCCCCGTCCTCCAGGGGGCGAGGCTCACCTGCTGGGAGCTTGTCCACGACCGCATCCCGGCAACGCTCATCACGGACAGCATGGCGGGCTTCCTCATGGCCCAGGGCAAGGTCGACCGCGTCATCGTCGGTGCCGACCGCATCGCCGCCAACGGGGACACGGCCAACAAGATCGGCACCTACTCGCTTGCGGTCCTCGCAAAGGAGCACGGGGTTCCCTTCTACGTGGCGGCCCCCCTGTCCACCATTGACCGCTCCGTGGCCGACGGGAGCGGCATCCCCATCGAGGAGCGAAACGGGGGCGAAGTAAGGGAGCTCCACGGCGTCCGGACGGCCCCCGGGAAGGTCGGCGTCTACAACCCCGCCTTCGACGTCACCCCCCAGCGCTACATCACGGCCATCATCACCGAGGCCGGGGTCGCGAAGCGGCCCTTCGGCGCCTCCCTCCGCAAACTCTTCCAGGCGTGAGCCGCTCAACCGCCCCTACTCTTGCTTGACAGATTCATTTATCTCCGATAGTGTATCGGCAGAGTACATTAGGCACACATTAATGAAATACTATGATTGGAACGACGAGAAGAACGAACTGCTGAAGAAATTGCGCGGGGTCTCCTTCGAGCAGGTCGTTTTAGCGATCGCGTCCGGGGATCTGGTCGATCGTCTGAAACATCCAAACCCGGTGAAATACTCCGATCAGATGGTGTTCCTCGTGAGGATCGGAGACTATATCTATTCCGTGCCATTTGTCGAAGATGACCGGAAGGTATTCCTGAAAACCATCATACCGAGCAGAAAGGCAACCAAGAAATATCTGCGAGGCAAGGCATGAAAAAATTCATCGATAAAGACGAGATCGAATTGGCGAAGTCGCTGGAAGCAGGAGAATGGATTTCCGATCTGTCGAAGAAGGAGAAGAAAAGGTACGAGGCATACGCGCGGACGAGTCTAACGAAACAAAAGCGAATCAACATCCGAATGACGGAGCGGGATTTGAAGAAAATCCAGGCCAAAGCGATCGAAGAAGGAATCCCGTATCAATCCCTCATTTCGATGTTGATCCACAAGTACAACGAAGGCAAGGTGTCTATACACCAACGGCGCAAGGAGAAACCCGCGCGGCGGACCGCCAGGGAGACCGCTTCCCGCTGATGTCCGTCACGTTCGCAAAAAAGAAAATGCAACCCCTGCATCCGGGGAAGCGCTGCAGGCGGAATTCCTGGAGCCCATGGGTTTGAGACAGAACCGCCTTGCGCTGGATATCGGGGTGCCGCCGCGGCGGATCAACGAGATCGTTCTGGGAAAACGGCGCATCACGGCGGACACCGCCCTCAGGCCGGCACGATACTTCGGCATGTCGCCCGAGTTTTGGCTGAGTTTGCAGATGGATTGCGATCTCGACTTGGAAGAAGACCGACTGGCAGGTCGGCTCGACCGGGAAGTCCGAGCGCTTTCACGGTAACCGGGGAAAAATCAAGGAAACAAAAGACGCTGCCGATGTTCTCTCCCGCGGAAAAGCGCAACATTTCGAAGATGCTCGGCAGGACCGCCGACCCTGACGACACCCTAACCCTCGAAGGCGTCCACGGCCTTCTGTTCGGACTGGCCATCATTCCCGAGCCGGTGATGCCGAGCGAGTGGTTCCCCCGCATATTCGGCGCCGAGATGGCCGAATTCGAGGAGAAGGACGATGTCGAGAAGTGGATGGAATCGCTTCTCGGGGCCTACAACCGCGTTCTTGGTGAAAATGACGAGGGCACGCTCGGCTTTCCATTCGATTTGATGCATCTCCGGGAGGGAGACTTCGAACGGATTCGACATTGGGCGCTGGGGCTTTTCCGGGCCATGAGCCTGCGGCCCGAGACGTGGGGACTGGATAAAAGCGAATCCGCTCTTTCCGAAGAGGATCGAAAAATCACCGATGCCTGCACCGTCATTTTCGGTCTGGCCCAGCCGGAGAAGATCTCCGATCCGTTCGTCAAATCGCCCGATGCGGCCACTCTGTACGGTTCGCTTCCCCATGCCGTAACGATCGTTCGGGACCATGGCAACCGGGTGCGAAGGGAGATGCGGGAACAGGGCATCGTTCCCGTCCCGCGGGGAATCCGGCACGCCCCGAAAATCGGCCGCAACGAGCCCTGCCCCTGCGGCAGCGGGAAGAAGTACAAGAAGTGCTGCGGCAAATAATGCGAGATTGGAGGGGCGTGTCAGTTCCCGGTGAGCTTTTTCCGGATAGAGTCCCAATCTTTACCTTTTGGCATAACGAAAAGACCCTTCCCTCCGCTGCGGCGCTCCCATAGATCGCCGAGGATTCGCTTTTCCTTGTTGTCGGGTAAGTCCCAGTCCCTGCTGTTCTTGTATTCGATAACCAGGATTCTTCCGTCGTCCAACCGACAAATAAAATCGGGATAAAAGCGATCGGTGCCCGTCTGCAGGGAGAAGGAAGTCGGTTTCCTCTCGACATTGCGAATCCAGTACGTGACACCCTCTAATCGAGTCGATAGAAACACAGCGCATTCGAATTCTTCACCCTCGGCGCGAAGATTTCCGATCTGCGGAAAAAAATGCTTCGGCAATTCCGTGAATCCCCCGTATAGCCAGTCGTACACGTAACGGCCTTGCTGAAAGACCAGCTCGCAGCGTCCGTCAGAAGCAAACCGATCCGGACGATCCAGCAACGATCGGTACGCGGATGCCATGGCCTGACGTTTTGCATCCCTGATTTTCTCTTCCAGCGCAGAGCGTAATCTGACTTTGGAATAATTGAGCTCTTTTATTCCAATGCCTCGCTTTTCCTGAAGGAACGAGAGAGCTCGAAGGAGAAAGGCCGCCTTCTCATCCGGAAGAATGCTGTCATCGTGGATGTTTCGCTCGAGCCAGGTCAGGAGATTTTGCTGATCCCATTCGGGCTGAAAATCGAACAGGGCGAGTTGCGTCTCGATTCCGTCGAAGTATTCGAAGCGCAATCGCTCTTCCTTGATGTGAAATCGTCCCCCCTGAGCCGCCCGATCCGCCGGCTTGAATTCGCTTTCTGTAAGCTCGCTGGGATAATCGATAAGCCGCCATTCGCCTTGAAGAAGATGGGTGTCTTCGAAAGGTTCCCACAGGTCACCCTGCCGGATCGCGAGAAGCGGCACATGCAGCACCACTCCGCTTTCCGAAGGCGATTTGTGGCGCGTCTTTTGCGGGGCGCCAAGCCGGCTCAACGCCTTCCGCGCATCATCTTTGCCGATGTCGGTATGGAATATGCCGATAAAGCTATCCTGCTGCTTCGAGGTAAAATGTCCTTTCAGGGTTATGGTGCCCGCCTCCGGTGCGATTTCCACTTTCTCCTGAAGGTTGGGCGGCAGGACATCCGGTTCGGGCATTTCGGAAGGAGAAAAAGTCAATGCTTCCGCGATGGAGAACAGATCGTCAGCGGGCGGCTCTTCCTGGGCGTGGATCAGATCCTTCGTCTCCTGCCGTTCGAATCCATTCTTGACGAGCCCGTCTCGCAGACTCTCGATCGTCGCCTGGAAATCGATTGACGTCACGAAGGCATAGGCCTCATTGAGATCCTGCCGGGATTTTCGCCGGGCGCCGGGCATTCGCAATATTCTGCCCAGGATCTGCTCGGCCGCCGTGGCGGAATGGGTGTTGCGAAAAGAGCAGAGAATGTAGGCAAACGGACAATCCCATCCTTCGCGAAGCTTGTCGATTGTGATGATGAATCGAATCCGGGAGGTTTCCGCCAGAATGTCCTCCCCGGCAATCTCGTCCGTCATCCCCGTTGCGATTGCAACCTCCTGCTCCGGGATACCGAAATCCGCAACCAGGGACTGCTTCACCTTTTCGGGAATCAATGTCTCATGTTCGCCGCTCCTCCGCTCGGCCTGCAGAAGCATGATCGGGCGAAGGTATTCTCCGGTCAGCTTACGCTCTTCATCTGCCGATAACTGGAGCTTATTGAGGCAGGCTATCCCGTCCCGCAGGGTGTCCTGCCAGTTCATCCGGCGAACCAGCTCCAGCGGCAGCTTGATCATTTCAGCCGCCTGCAATGCCGACGCGCCCACGCTGAATAGCACGTTGCTGGGCTGCTTCGACCGGTCAGGGGTAGCCGTCAGTTCCAGAATCGCGCTCGGCTCGAATCGGGCAAGCGTTTCGAAGGCAAGCGAGGTGCCCTGGTTGTGGGCCTCGTCGACGATGACGAAGGGCCGCCGCATTCGGAGCATATCGACCAGGGATTGTCTGCCGATGACGGCCGGGTCGGCGATGCCTTCGAAATGAGGCATCATCTCGCTGTTCTGCTTGTAGACGCTCAGCCTGTCCATCTCTTCCTGCTTGAAGGACTGCATGGTCGCTACGATGATGGTGTTGGAGTTGTTGACGACGACGGGCTTGATGCGCAGGGCTTCATCGATATCGAGGACCGTAACGTCCCCGAGGGCGGAATAAACGGCGCGGTGGAGAATGCTTGCCGGCTGGCGAAGGGCTTTCAACGTCTGCTCCCGGATCGGCTCGGACGGGACCAGCCACAATGTCAGGCTGTGATGGGCAAAAAGAAGACTCCGATTGGCTCGCTCGATAGCCAGACCGCCAATCAACGTCTTTCCCCCGCCCGTAGGGATGCGGAGGCACACGTAAGGCGCTTTGGGGAGGGTGGGCAAAGGCCTGTAATTCAGGGCAATGCCGAGCCACTCCCTTGTCGTTTCCTCGTAGGCAAAGCGCGGGCTGTTCGATCCCCTGCACCGCTTGAAGAATGCCTCCAGCCGATCCAGCGCTTCCGCCTGGTAGTCTTTCAGCATCATAGGGCATCCACCCTCAGTTTATAGGGAAGCTGTTTGAACAGGATATTCTCGCGTCGCAGGCGTTCGGAGCCGATCCGGCAGGCGGTGCCGTATATAACTTTCGGTCCATCGTGTTTCGGCAAACGGCCGAGAAGTCCCGTGGTCAGCACGTTGCCCCCGTTGGGCGATTTGTCCTTCAGAATGCCGTTGTAGAGCAGGTAGACGGCAAGACCACGACACGTCCCCAAGAGCGGGCCGTTTGTATCGCCCTTGCCGGGCAATGGCTCGCCCGTCTCCGTGAAATAGACGTGTCGGGCAAGATCGGTATAAGGAACCGTGCTGCGGATGTTGCCGCGGTCGTCGAACAGGGATTCGCCAAGGGTCGCAAAACGAAAACCGCCGCCAAGCCCTGGAGTATCTCCATAACCCTTGATGGCTCTGTCCAGTCTTTTTGCCGTGATGGGTTTGCAAATATTGGGTTCCAACTCAACCAATATAAAGCGTCGGGACCCATCATCTCTCCCATTTAGCCGAATTAGCGCATGGCCTGTAGTTCCTGAACCGGCAAAGGAATCAAGTACAAGGTCGCCTGGGCGTGTGGCGATTTGAAGAATTCTTTCTACCAGCCGAAGGGGTTTCGGCGTATCAAATGCCGTCTGCGTTCCAAAGATTTCGCGAATCTCCTTCTTTGCCTCATCTGTATGGCCCACTTCTTCATGGGACCACCATGTCCATGGAACAAATCCTTCAACTTCCGATAAATATCGAATTACACCCGGCTGCGATTTACCATCTTTCCCAAAATATATACGGCCCTCAGATTTCAGTTTGCAGAATTCTTCTTCTATCATGCTCCAACAACGACCTTCGGGTGGCCTATGAACGACACCTGCTGGTGTCGTTATCTCGTACATCTGATTGGGTCTATAACCTTGTGCCGTCATGGGCACGGCTCTCCATCTTCCTTTTGGGTCATTATTCGGATTTTTGTATACATTTGCTTGCCTGTCGTCTGGAGGAATTTTGTTTCGCATGAGCTTGAAACGTTGGAGATTTTTTGCATAGACCAGAAGGTACTCATGCACATCTCCAATTGCCTCCCTATTTTCTCGCGAATATCTCTTTTGCCAAACATTGCATGCGACGAACCTTTTCACGCCAAAGATTTCATCCATGATACAGCGAAGAGACGAGATTTCCGAATCATCCATTGAAATCCATATAGAGCCATCGTCACTCAAAAATTCCTTCAACAGAGAGAGCCGTGGATACATCATGCACAGCCATTTGTCGTGGCGCGTCAGATCGTCAGATTCCTTTCCGACGACTTTGCCTAGCCACTCTCTCATTTCCGGACTGTTTACATTATCGTTGTATATCCAGCCTTCATTACCGGTGTTATACGGAGGATCGATGTAGATGCATTTGACCTGGCCGGCGTAATAGGGCAGCAGCGCTTTGAGGGCGAGCAGATTGTCGCCTTCGACGAGGAGGTTTCCAGATCCCGGATCGCCGACGGAAAGCTCCGGGACGTCCTTCAATAGGTGAAACGGCACTTGCCGGTGATGATTTTCAACCGCTTTCTTCCCGATCCAGTTCAGCGTGGGCATGTGTGTGGATTTCCTTCAATTCTGAGGAAAGGCCTTGTCTTGATTAGCGGTGCCAGGGACTGTATGTCCCGACTGGAGACATGATGGTCGACTGTCCGGATAATCCTTTCTTCTTTTCCGGCTGTCAATGGAAATCTTCCCAGGACAGCAATACGAAGGCATTGCTCCGTATGCCGGGTCTGGTGATGGATTTCGTCCCATGGCCGCAGCGCGGCACGGTACCGGTAATCCCCCGGGCGGGACGGTCCGACCGTTCCTCGCCACGGCAAACAATTTATTGCTGTATTCGCCAACGGCAATCTGGTAAAAAGGCCACACCTGACACGGCGGGAGGATTTCTTTAACCGGTGACTGAAACGCTCTTCCTCTTCGACTTCGACGGCGTCCTCGTCGACTCCCTGGCGCTCTACGAAAAGTCGGTCAATCTCTGCCTGGAGCGGATCGGCCAGCGGCCGATCGAAACCCGCGAGGAGTTCCTGGACCTCTTCGAGGATAACTTCTACCGCTCGATCGCGAAGCGTGGCATCGACGTGGACGCATTCATGGCCGCCTCGAAGGCGGTGACCCCCACGCTCGACTACGGCAGCGTCCGGCCCGTTGCGGGGCTGGATGGCGTGCTGGCGGAGCTCAGGAAGCGCCACGGCCTCGTCATCGTCTCCTCGAACTCCTCCTCCGCGATACGGCTCATGATGGCGAGGTTCGGCTTCGAGCCGTACTTCGACGACGTGCTGGGCGCCGACGTCAACTTCAGCAAGGTGGAGAAGATCCTCTACGCCAAGGGGCATTACGGGATGGACGCGAGGCGCACGCTGTACATCTGCGACACGGCGGGGGATGTCCGTGAGGCGAGGGAGGCAGGCGTGAGGACCGTGGCCGTCACCTGGGGCTGGCACCCGCGGGAGAGGCTCGAACGGGCCTGTCCGGACGTGCTCATCGATAAACCGGAAGACCTGCTCCGCTTTTGCTGAGAGGCCGGGAACCGGTCAGTTCCCGGAAGGCTGCGAGGCCATCCCGACGATCATCTCCACGCACCGCGGGAACCCCGCGACGCTGGAATCGATGCAGAGGTGGTAGTTTTTCGCATCGGTCCACTCGACGCCGACCATGTCGCGGATGAACCGGGACCTTCCGCGGTCGCACTCCTCGATGGCCGACCGCGCCTCCGCCTCGGGGATGTTCCGCGCCTTCATCACGCGATGCACCCTGAACTCCAGCGGCGCATGGATGAAGACCCGGGTCACCGATCCCGCCGGGCGGTCCCTCAGCGCAAAAAAACCGCCCCGTCCGATGATGACGGCGCTGCAGCGATCGGCGATCTCCTTCATGATGCGGCACTCCAGGGAGAAGAGATCCCTGTCGTAAACGGGCGGCTTCAGGTGCCGAAAGGTTGCCGGGACTTCCGGCGCGCCGAGAAAGAATCCCCGGAGCAGATTTTCGATGAGACTCGACGATCGCTCATCCCGGTGCTCCAGCTGGCTCATCTCGGTCCCGAGACGTTCCGCCGCCAGCCGCAGGACTTCCCGGTCGATGAACGCAAACCCGAGTTCCCTAGCCGCCAGGCGGCCGATATACGAGCCGCCGCTGCCCATCTGCCTCGACAGGGTGATCGTCCGGTGAGTCCCGGTGTCCATGGTCCCTCTGCCTCCCCGGCCTTCTGTTTGAAGAATACCACGATTCAGGCGCGGATGACATCGTTTTCACGCGCCGCCCGGGGCATCCGGGCAAGCTCTCCTCCTGTCTTGCCTTCAGAGGGCCCAGGCCCGGCGGAGACGGTCCCGGCCGTCGAGGAGAAGGCGGATGTAGTCCGTCTCCATCTCCACCATGTCCCAGTCTTTCTTCCGGAGCCAGTCCGAGAGCCAGGCGAAGCGAAGGGCCAGAACGAACTCGGGCAAAACGGCGAGACTCCCCGCGTCGAGGCAGCGTGATGCACGCAGACCGTCGAGAAACGACTGGACGAACGGCCCCGCCAGGCTCGAGGGATCCTCCATCCCGATGCAGCCCACGACCAGCGCCGCGTCGTAGCCCTGCGGCTTGTGCCCCGAGAACTCCCAGTCGATGACGCCGCGGATGTCCCGGTCACCCCAGATCACGTTCAGCGCGTGCGGGTCGCCGTGGCAGAAGCCGGCGGGAAGCCTGTCGTGAACGGCAAAGAAGCCTGCCTCCAGGCAGCGGTAAGCGGGCCCGACCGCCTCGGCCCATTCCGGATCGTGGCGGGCTATTCTTGCGACGAACTCGCGGATGAACCCGGCAACCGAAAAGGGCCGCCCCGGACGACCGAAGGGGATGCCCCGCGATGCGGCCTCCAGGTCCACAAGGAATCGTGCCAGCGCCTCTCCCCTCCAGGCCTCCCGCGTGTAGCCCGGGCGGATGAGCTCTGCGCCATCGACAAACGGGGAGATCTGCCAGAAGCCGCCCGCCGCTTTCACGATGAAATCCCCATCCGCCGCCCGCAGGTAGGGGTGGACGCCGGCCAGCCCCTGCCGGGCGAGATAGTCCAGGGAGGAGGCGATTTCACGCTTCCGGGCCAGGACCGACGGGTGGAGCCGGTCGAGGACGAGACGCCGCCCCGTCGAATCTTCGACGACGGTTCTGAACAGGGAGCGCTCCGGGCTTCCCGCGAGGGGCACCTCGGGAAGCTCGGCCCTCGGTTCGAGGTTCCAGCAGCGCAAGACGTCTGAAAGAATCTCGCGATTCACAGGGTACTCCCCGGGAGGACGGGCCGGGCTGACCGGGCAGGGCTCTTCATCGGTTCGTCCACCGCATCCACGCCGCCGCCGTCCAGCCCCAGAGGGCATTGAAAAGAATGACGAAAACGGGCGTCCATGCCCCCAGGTCGAGGCCCATCATCCCCTTGCCGAGCCGCAGGGGGAAGATCACGAAAAGCTGCACCAGGCTGGGGCCGATGCTGAAGAACAGGCCGCGCAGGAAGACGTTTTTCTCCCAGAGGGGCACGGAGAACAGAAGGCCCCAGATACCTCCCCAGACAACCCGCGGGTAGAGCCAGGCCGGCGTCAGGGGGGCGGGGAGGCTCACCCCGAAGAACGCCGTGATGCCGTACCGGACCGCGAGCCAAAGGCAGAGGCTGTTCACAAGCCCGCCCAGCGCGCCGGCGCTGAAGGCCAGGGTCAGGGTTCTGGCAAATCTTCTCATGTCTGTTCCTTCGCGGGGGCTTTCTTCCGGCGTTTGGTGGCCGGCCTCGCGCGCAGGAGGATGTACGTCTCCCCGGCCCCGCCGTCACAGAGCCCGGCGCTGGAGCAGGCGATGACCCGCTTCTTCAGAGGTCGTAGAGCTTTTCATCGATGGAAGGACGCAGACCCCTCTTCCCCCGCACGGCTTTCCGGGCCATCGAGAAGAGATCCTCGTCCCCGAGGGAATCCCCCATCTCCTCCTCGATCCTGTCCGGGTCTTCCCCCTTCTCCATCCGGGCGAGGGCCTCCTCCATTTTCGGCCCAAGGGAAAGCCCCGTGGCGTCCGTCAGTTTCCGCATCAGCCGGGCTGCCTGGCGGGGATCGTTCTCGTCGAGCCCGTCGGCCTCCCGTGCGATCATCTCCATGGCCTTTTCCATCTTCGACTCGTCGAAGCCGGCCGGCTCGTCCCCGCCCGTGTCCTCCTTTCTCCCGGAGATTTTCGCGAAGACCGACATCCGGCGCTGGAGCTTGACGTTCCTGCACGTCGGGCAGAAGGGGGTCTTCTCCGTGTTCACGCTCCGGGAAAAGAAATTGTAGATCGTGTTGCACTTGCGGCAGTAAAATTCATAGATCGGCATGGGAATCCACCTCGCCTGAACGTTGAGGCTCATTGTAGCGATTGGCGGATCAAAATCAAGAGCGCTGTCCGTCAGCCCCCGTTTCCCGGCTTTTCCTCTTCATCGACGTGCGGGCCCCGGCCGTTCGGGCTGTTTGGGCCGATTCGCCCGGGGGCCGTCAGGACGGGCCGGCGCCGTCCATCGCCTGCAGCCGTTCCACGCGCTCCGCAAGCGGCGGGTGGGAGTAATAGAAGGCGACATAGGCCGGGTGGGGGTGGAGGTTGGCCAGGTTCTCCTTTGCGAGGCGCCTGAGGGCCTGCGCGAGGAAGCGGGTCGATCCGACGAGCCCGAGCGCGTAGCGGTCGGCTTCCCGCTCGTACTTGCGTGAAATGGCGGCCCCCGCGGGAGAGAGGAAGAATGCGACGGGCTTCAACACGACGGCCGCAAGCAGCAGCCCCGCGCAGGGCAGGGGCGAGGGAAAGCCGAAGGTCTCGTAGAGCAGCGGGGACTCCATGAGTCGAAAGACCAGGTAGAAGCCCGCGAAGGACACGGCCTCCATGGCGAGGAGCTGCTTGAGAACGTGGCGCAGCTTCCAGTGGCCGATCTCGTGGGCGAGCACGGAGGCGATCTCGTCGTGGCTGTGGGCGGCGATGAGCGTGTCGTAGAGCACGATCCGCTTGGAGCGGCCGAGGCCCGTGAAGTAGGCGTTGGAGTGCCGGCTCCGCTTCCCCGCGTCGACCTCGAAGATCCCTTCGGCCCTGAGCCCCGCCTTTTCCACGAGGGCCAGGATTCGGTCCCGCAGCGCCTCGTCCCTGACGGGCGCGTACTTGTTGAACAGGGGGGCGATGGCCAGGGGGTAGAGCCAGATCATGAGCATCTGGAACAGGGCGAAGAAGACCCAGGCGGCGATCCACCACGCCTGCGGGAGCCGATGGATCAGCGCCAGGAGGGGCGCGAACAGCAGCGCCAGCAGGACGGCGGAGACGAGGAGCGATTTGACAAGATCCGCGAGCCAGAGCCCCGGCGTGATCGTGCTGAACCCGTGTTTCTTCTCGATGACGAAGTTTCCGTAGAGGCTGAAGGGGATGTCGAGCAGGACGCCCGCCCCGTAGAGAATGCCGAAGAACAGCGTACCCGACCAGACCGGGTGGAGATCCAGGGACCCGATCTCGCCGGCCAGCCACGGGAGGACGCCTGCGAACAGCACGGCCAGCAGGAGGATGTCGTCTGCGAGAGACTCGAGCGAGTGGAAACGCGACGACTCGACCGTGTAGTCGCGCATGCGGACCAGCGTCGCCTCGTCGATCTCGTCACGGAACGCTTCGGGCACGATGTGCCCGTGCGCGCGCAGGTGGGCGATGTTGGCCCGGGAAAGGGCGAGCCGGGTGAAAGCGGCGGCGGCAAAGAGGGTGATGAACACCGCGGACAGGGCGTTGAACTGGATCATTCCGATCGCGTCCTGGGTCATGCGGGCGGAAAGGCGGCCCGGAAGATCTCCGTAAAGCGGTCCTTGCCCCCGGCCATCATGAAGGTGAGCGGCATGGTCTCACGGGCGAGCGAGAGCATCTTTTCCGTGAGCCGGCGGATGTCCCACTGGGCGTGGCGGTCGGCGCGAAGCCGCGCGATGTGATAGAGCTCGCGGGCGTTCATCTTCATCAGGACCCGCTTTCGATGCGCATTGGTCAGAATGTAGGGCGCCGCTGCAGGAACGGCCCGGCGGATTGCCTCGCAGGTCTCCTCCGTACGGGCCATCACGTCGCGGAAGGGGGCCTCCATGCCGACGGCGGCGATGGAGGGCGGCACGGTTACGCCGAGGGCCGGTTCGTAGTCCTGGGCGACCAGGGTGGCCATGCGGTGCCTCTTGAGCTGGGCGAAGCAGGAGGCGCTGACGACGAGGTCGAACTGCAGGTCGACGTTCTCGAACTCCCGAAGCGGCGCGTCCCAGGCCTTCATGCGGCGGAAGGAGGCCTTGAAAAGGCCGGCCCGGTCTTCCGCGGACAGGGCGGCGGCGGTCCGCAGGCACTTCTCCAGGGGATGCCGGGAGGCGCCGTGGAGCAGCGCGGCGGCGACGCGGGTGTCGGCCTCGGGGGTCGCCCAGGCGAGGCGGACCTCTTCGACGGGCCCTTCCGGACGGTCTGCCGCCCTCCCGAGGACCGCGCCGGCGATAGCCCGGAGGTCCTCCCTCGTGGCACCGTCGAACTCCGTGGGCGCCGTGTAGCGGACGAGCGAGGGCGCGATTCCCCTCGTCGCGTCGTGGAGGCGCCGGCTGTATTCCCTTGCCTCCTCCAGGGGATGGGCGGAAAGCCTACGGAGCATGAGTTCGAGGTTTCGCGTATTCAGCGTCATTCCCAGCTGGGCTTCCGTGGCGAGGCACAGGACGTAGCGCGCATCCTCCTTGGCCCAGCCCTCCAGCATGGATCGGTTCGCGGGGACGGCGGCCAACTCGCGGTTCTCGGCGAGCACCCAGGGCAGCAGCCCCTCGTAGAGCCGCCGGTAGAATTCGTTCTGGGCCTTCACGGTCTCCGTGAACCGCCCGGCGAGGCCCGCCTCCCGGATCTCCCGGGGGACGACGAAATCGTCCTGCAACAGGACGTAGCGCTGGGATTTCTCCGTGTAGGAGCAGAGGCGGAACTTCTCGATCTCCTCGACGA